>JAABUP010000060.1_pt1 | contig 237643 bp, 185 predicted proteins | sample 5559201 | NCBI WGS metagenome assembly JAABUP01 (sample SAMN10711887, study PRJNA513373) | rock metagenome | isolation source: Antarctica rocks | place: Antarctica
GGAGGGGAGGGGGGAGGAGGGGGTTGAGCGCGGGTCAAGTTGAAGCTTGGTGGAGTAGGGGTGGAGTATCGAAAATTAATGTGGTATATAGACATCGATGTGTGGGAATTGAGATATTGAATATTCGGTGGTGTTGGAAAGGGGGAAGGTAGTCGATGAAAGGATGATGGCTTCGGGGGCGCTGGAAGATAGGGAGGGGAGGAGGGTTTTATGAGGGTTGGAAACCTTCCTTGCGAGTTTCAGGCAGTCGAGTCCGTGACGAAGCACTATTATAATGCCAACGACCATCGTGCTATTTATGTCGTTGATTGCCCTACTTCTTTGTACCCGAAATAGTCAGCTCTAGATTACGCGACGTCGTACGTAGCACGGCAAACCGCCTTCCATAGGTAAAGTGAGACTGTTCTGGCTCTGTCTTTCTCCCGCTCTTGATCCATACCCCCATCCTGTCGCCACGTCGGTGGCTTCTTCGAATTCAAATTTCCAGGTCAGGCTAGCGATCACATGTATAGCTAGGAGCTCGGCCATCCGCTTTCCAAGACAAGATCTAGGACCCCCGTTGAAGACTGGGAACTCAAACGCAGTCTTCGTCGTCAGTGTAGGAGTATTTTCGGAGGCGTTAGCTATCAGCCATCTCTCCGGTCGAAATACATCAGCATCATCGCCCCAAATTTTCTTTGAGCGGCCCATAGCCCACGTAGCCCACATTACAACGGCGCCTTTGGGCAGCCAGGTGCCGTCCGGGAAGGTCGTCGGTGCGGTACATTCTTTGAGCTCGATGGGGACGGGAGGGTAGAGTCGGAGGCTTTCATTGAAGACAGCTGCTACATACGGAAGCCCAGAAGATTGAATGGAGTCGAAGGAGAGCGGGAGTTGAGACTCCGAGGTGGAGATGTCTTGTAAATGGCTGACGATCCTTTTCGTGCCGGTTGGGTTTCGCATGAGAAGATAAAAGGTCCAGGTCAGGGACTGGGCGGTCGTATCTCTCCCTACGGAAATATGAGCATAGTTGAGAGTAGAATGGATGATGGACACGGCACCTGCAGATAGATAATTCATGGCAGCATCGGCCACAACCTGGCGGTCTTCGATATGGTCCAATAGGAGATTGATCAGATTGTTCTGGGCCGGATCGGTGCCGGCGGGTTCAACCTTTGTACTGGGTTTTCTTGCTTCGTGCCTTTTGTGCATCGCTGCGGAAACGAGTCCATTGCCGAACTTCTTGACTTCAAATACGGCTTTCCTAAACCGGGCACCGAAGAAGTACTCCTTCAGTTTCCAGAACGGGTTTTGGAATCGTTCTCCTGTAGCTCCGGAAGCAAAGTCGAATGCTTTGGAGAAAGGCAGCGAAGCTGGCATATCCGTCTACGAGTACCAATATCAGCCTCCCTTCCCTTGATATCAAATTTCAAGACTCAGGAATATGAGACATAACGATGACTAGACTGCGAGACATACATCGTAAGCCATGTTACCCATTAGCCGTGTAGTAAGCTCCAGTAGAATGCTTTGCAGGTCCACCTGACTGCTTTTCTGAGCAGCTTCATCCAACGTTCGCTCTGTGTCTGCTAAGACCGGCGGGAGAATCTCATCGATGAATGTCTTTAGATTGGCGTTGCTAAAGAATCGAAGTCCAGCTTTCCGTTGGATCTTCCATAGCTCGCCATCGGCATTGATGATACCATTGCCTTTTAAGATATTGGTCAGTACGAGCGTCCTCAGTGCACCATAGTCGTCGTACCTCGACCGTATTCGCGTCGTCACATACCAAACAAGTCCCAAGATCTAAGACGGAAGAAGTCACCCTTGATAAACAGATCATTGTTCTTTAGGACATGCTCCACGTTCGCAGGGTCATTGATGACGATACCAGGAGGCAGTGATGGGACAGAGATCTCGTAGGTATCGAATCCGACCTGCCTCTCGGCTTCGACAAACCATTCGAGGAGTTTGTGTCTGGGCTGGAGAAACCAGAGGCCATTGCCAGCGAATGGCAGGGTCCCTGGAGGCCTTCTACAGGACAATTAGTCGCCGCCACTGTATGTTTCGAAATCATGAGCGCTTGCGGTAATCTTTTCCCGTGGCGTCTGATGGCTGACCGTTGGCCCTGGAGGAACCACAGGATCACCACAACGGCTACACACGTGGCAATGATATACATGGCGGAGTTTGCTCCTGAAAGGCCACGCTGCTGAATTAGGAGACTACCTGACTATCAAACTTGTAGGTCCAATTTGTTCATTAACTGCTGACATTACATTCACCATGATTGGATAGGACCGTTCTCGGGTTAGCGATCTAACCGGATCCGAGGTTCGGCGCCGACGAGCCCCAAGGGAGATACGCTCATGCTCGTTTTCTTACACCATCATTTGGACATCCAATCATATCGACGTCGTACCTCGCGTAACTGATGTCATGTCACTGGATCTGGATTCGTACACTCCTTGAAATAGGGCAGCCATGACACAACGGATTGTGATTTTGCTGGGGATGATTCCTTGCCGCAGCTGCAACTAGCTTCCCAACAGTCTTTACTGAACCATTCCAGCAAGTCACACACGTTCGTAGAGTACGAGTCTGTTGTCCGAGCTACTTTGTCCGACTTCGGTCAGCCATGTCTCCCACTGCTATGAATGGTAGCACCTCACACGATCGTTTCGAAAGTAATTTGAATCTGTCAATCCTTGGACTTGGGGTAGAGTATCCGCCCTTTGAGTTGAGACCAGAGGATCTTGAGACTTTGGCCAACCGCTTCTATCCATCATCAATAGCGTGAGCTCTTCAGTGCGACTGCACTTTCATACTTCTACACTTTCATGCAATGTTTGACTTGGCACCCACGGATATCACTAACAAATTTCTCATCAAAGGCTCAAGAAGATCCTTTCTGTCAATCGCTTCACCGGTATTGAAACTCGAGCCGCGATCGGCACGGTCGACCATCCTCTCGTTAATCAAAAAGCTGCTCCGAGCATAAAGGATCTCAATGATCACTTTCGCCTGGAGGGAGTGCAATTGTCGGTCAATGCATGCAACAAGGCAATAGCAGAGTGGGGAGGAAGTGTGGACGAGATTACACATGTTGTATCAACAACCTGCACCAACTCGGCGAATCCAGGTTTTGACCATTACGTTGGCAAACAGCTTGGTCTTAGCAGTGGGGTGGAGAAGGTACTGCTACATGGCATAGGATGCTCGGGAGGACTCGCAGCAATACGTGCCGCCGCGAATCTAGCATTAGGTTCCTCGTTTCGGAAAAAGCCAGCACGGGTCCTTGTTTTGGCGTGCGAGATATCCAGCCTTTTGGTGCGCTCAGAATTGGATTCAATCGACAAGGAGCAAAAAACACGGATTGGAGTTTGTCTATTCAGCGACTGTGCATCGGCTGCCGTTCTAAGTAATAATGTTGGAGAAGACGATGACGTTAGCCCCCCAATTTATGAGCTACTTGGTTGGAAACATGAGATACTGGCAGACTCAGAGGATGACCTAGGATTTGATGTTGACCCATTAGGTAGGAGTATCGACAAAACATGATACAATTCGCTAATGATCATAGGCTGGAAAGTCGTTCTCTCACCTCGGGTACCAGCAATGGCCTCCGCCGCCGTATCGCCCGCTTTCCAAGACTTGATCAAATCTCTTCCTGAACTCCACCAGGACGGAAACATACCAACTGCTGCCGACTTCGACTGGGCGCTACACCCTGGTGGCTCAACCATCATCACCGGCGTCGAGCGAGCCATGAACCTCACCCAAGAACATCTACGGGCAAGCTACGAGACCTACGTCAAATATGGTAACAGCTCGAGCGCTACGATAATGGCTGTGATGGACAAATTGCGGACCATGGGTGAGGGAAAAGAGCATGTAGTTGCCTGTGCATTCGGGCCGGGAATATCAGTGGAGATGATGGTGTTGAGAAGACCGAGAAGTGTGGTGGAAGGGCTACTTACCGAGGATTTGGACTGATCATAATAATGGGGAGGCTCATACGAGCGTGAGGTTGCCTCTAGAGTCGATGATGTTGTCCAAGACGGCGTTCTCAGACATAGCTGGCGAGCGAGCTTACGAGCTCCATATCATAGACACATAGATAATGAGCACATGAACACCAACCCTCCTGAAACTTTTTGGTTACGTGCTTTTGACCCTTTGCGACAAACAGCAATATCACTATGTACAAATTAGTCACGATGTACAATCTATAGCCATCTCAAAGCAGCTTCTTCTGCTTCCCACCATCCTTGATCCCAATGAAATACCGCATAGTCCCCATCGGCCACGTATGAACCTCCCCTCCGGTCTCAAACCTCCACCCATCCACGCCCTTCTCCGTCCGCGCAATCAACTCCCTCACCTCCCCTTCCCGCCTCGTCCTCAAGCAGCTCACCAGCCCATCAAACACCACCACAAACGGTATGACTGGAATGACATACGTCCAGAACAGCTGGCCCCACTGCCCCCAAAACCAATACCAACTCCCCAGCCACAACAACGGCGCGAGCATCAGTTCCGTGACCAAATTCCCCACGTCCCTTCCACAGAGCTCGAAAATCGCAAAGCCATCGCTCGTCTCCAGCGTATTTTGCAAGATTTCGATCGCCAGCTCGTCGTCGAAGTGGTGGAAGGCGAGGTTGAAAAGACGAAAGATTTTCCGATTCTTCTCCTTCCGGACCGTATTACCGTAAGAAGGCGCGCCAGCCAGCGCGAGCAGATCTTTAGGCGCATTGGCAGCATCTACCGACGACGAGACATAGAGAATATTGTCGCTCCGTTTCGCCGCTTGCGACCACGCTGCAATATGGGGGTGGATATCTGTAAGGACGAAATCGACACCGCCTCCATTTTCACCATCGTCCTCATCCTGCCGACTCGAGTGACCATTCTGTCCTAGCTGATTGTGCAGCTGGGTTTGCTCCGCTTTCGTCTGCTTGTATGTGCGGTTGACTTCCCGCTCTATATACGGCGTGGGTCCGCCCGCGCCGGCGCAGAAGTCCACAAAGGTGTATTTTTGGAGGTTGGAGGGGCCGAGGACGGACTGCAGAGTGTGGGCGACGAGGGACGCGGGGGAGGTGGTTTGGAGGAAGGGGGCTTGGAATTTCCAGACTTTGGTTAGGCAGGCTTGGACGGAGAGGCGGAGGGAGGGCGGGAACCAGGACTGGTCGTCTATTTCGAAGAGGCGGAGGGGCGGGATGGGGAGGGGGAGGGTCATGGTGTGGTTTGGGAGGTGGAGTGAGGAGCGTAGGTTCATTGAGTGTTTGGATCCATGGTGCCTCGTGCATGGTAAAGTGGCGGAGGACTCTTGGCAACGATCTGCACAGCAATACTCCGTAGAGCACCTTGTCTTGTTGTGACTGAATGCGAGGAAGCATACGATGTCTGCTATTGAGAAGCTCCAAATCGGCGCTGAGCGCTCCATAATGAGCACGGCTATAGGCATTTCACACAGCTGACTGGCTTTTATAACACTTGCCGGAGCTGACATATTGATATGCAAGGGACCAAGCACGGTTTCCAAAGTTGGCGTGGGCTGGAAGCCAATACAACAACTTTATGCTTCACCTTTAGCAGTCTATAATCAGGATGTCTTTACGGCTTTCAGGCGCATCGTTGACCGCTCGATTACCCAACATTACCTTGAGCTCCCGGTGTCTCCCTCCTCGCGCTTCTCAATTCCCCCTTGGCCGTTGCCCTCGCCCCCCGTGGCCTCCAACACGACCTGCCTCACAATGGGGCCCTTCAAACCCTCGCGGCCAGCCCCGCTATAATCGCCCTCGCTACACCCGCTTCCAAAACGCCCAAGGCCTTTACCAGCTCTGGCAAACCTCTCCTGTGTTTCGATATGGAGTCGGAGCTGCGGGTGTGAGTAGTGGAGCCTTCTACTACGCCAATCTCGAACGTGTGCCCGTATCCGGCCGGCTACGGTTCAACTGCGTGTCAGCCACTTACGAGGAACAACAGGCAAAGCAGGATTTGCAGCAAATTACGCAGCAATTTCAGGGCAGGGTGCTGCCATCGAATCATCCGGATTCGATGCTCGTGAACAGGGTATTGAAGAGGTTGATAGCGGCCAGTGGGATGGAGGATTTGGATTGGGAGGTCAAGGTGATTAACGCCCCTGAGCAGGAGAATGCTTTTGTCATGCCTGGGTAGGTAGTGATCATTGTTTCCTGACCAATTGAAAAGGATTGGCATCTTGGTGTATCGGAAGGCTAGAAGCTGATCTGGTGTAGGGGCAAGGTTTTCGTCTTCAGCGGCATACTACCTATATGCGGTGGTGAAGACGGACTCGCTGCGGTTCTCGGACACGAGATATCCCACCAACTCGCACATCATACTGGCGAGAAGCTGAGCGGCATGATCCCTGTGCTTTTTCTGGCATATCTGATCTCGTACGCTTTTGAAACTTCCACACAACTGTCTCATTTTCTTCTCGACCTTGTTCTCTCGAGACCGAATTCGAGAAAAATGGAGGTAAATTTGATCAATATCTGTCTCAAATGTGCCTGCTTGCTAAACAAATACATTTCAGTCTGAGGCAGATTTTATAGGTCTACGTATGACTATGAACTCGCAATGTGAGAACGTATGACTGATAGGGAAAAGTGATGATGGCCAAAGCCTGCTACGATCCCAACGCTGCGGTCGGGTTGTCAGTGATCAAGCAATCATATCATAGGCCAGAGAGCTGAATTCTCGCAGATGGGAGCGCATGGCCATAGCAGAGCAGAATACCTCACCGCAATTCCTATCTACACATCCAGCTGTACGTTTGCCTATGCTCGCGATAAAATTAGCGACTAATATTCGCGGCAGAGCAAAAATCGTATGACGAGGATTCAGTCATGGTAAGTCTTTATGAACTTCAACATCAGCTTAGAGGCATTCAGCAAGAAGCATCTAACGGACATATCCTTTAGGCTTCCAGAGGCACAAGAGAAACGCTCTCAAAGTGATTGCGGGAGCATGATTGGCTTCGGTACGCTATAGCTTCAGGGGGAACAAAATGAAAAGAGCAGCTGACGAACATTTACATAGCGGATCAATTCAAGCAAGTTTTCACTCAGCATGCTGAGGATGATTTCTGGTGAATGTCATGACCCCTTTTCGGTTCGGGTGGCTCTTGTAGGCGTGATAGGGATATTGCATTGATCTGAGGGCACGACTGGAGGCATAGCGAAGGCGTTTCAATGAAATAATGTGTACGAAGGGGGCGATTCATATTGAGATGGGGCTCTTGTTCCCTCACTACTTACAGTAAGTCTGTGTCTGCTGATATTCGCAAATGGTCCTCTGGACTTTGCATCGTAGGCGTCGCTCCACCTTTTTCAATTCGTTTCTGACTTCTCGATAGAGATATGCATCTTTACCAGAACTCGCATATTAGTATAGCCAAGCGGCATATTAAGACAGGTTCAGTATTTTGTACTTCCCTCTGTTGGATATGCACACTGCAGAATCCATCTCTCTTCTTGACCATCAATCAGTACAGTTATTACCCCATCGACAACGAAAAGCGCGCTTCCACACCACAGTCCCACATACCGCTGAGCTGTGCAGCAAGTGCTTCGATATCCGCTTGCCACTCGCAGTCCAAACCGGTCTCTCACAGGCCTTGACCTAGCGCAACGAGCGAAAGAGGAAAAGGGCATATTCGCAAGGCCGAATCCTTCTCACTGTTAGCTACATCAGGCAACATCACAAAATGCGATTCGACTCTACCGCCTTGTAAATAGCTCTTGCTACCATCTCCACCTCCGCTCTACCCCAGTCCAGCAATACCACCGCCATCCCGCACATGAACATGGACACGAGCGACTCTAGCCCCTTCCACCGCGTCAAAACGACCTTCTTCTTCCCCATACACCAACCTCCCGCTCCAGACCTGCATCCGTAAGCCATCAACCCCCTTCCCATCGCACACAAACCACATCCCCACACTCAACCCACCCCCAGTAGACTACCTATCCAATCGATCGGAGTCCCGAAATCCATGGCACTCACGCACTGCTTCCTTTGGCTTAGGAAAGGTATATTTGAATCTTTACTCACATCTTGGTCTTGGTCTTGGACGTACTAGCTGGGGTATGGGATACCGTGGGAAATTATTTGGTGGGTTTAAATGGAATATGATGCTCTTCCAATGAAATATGATGTACAGCATGGGTCGTAGCAGCAGCTATTCCATTTTCTGCTCTCAAACGGTCTCCTCGTACGAATACGTCGGGACCCACCGTATCGATATCAGTACCGTATTCTATACATGAACAAGGAATCTTCAACACTAGCCTGAATATATGTATACTTCTAAAAGCATCGCTCTTCAAATCAACACCATCTTCCTCATCCCCAGTAAGCATACACCGCTTTTACTTTGTTTCAATCAGAAACGATATACCCATCAGAAAGATCGTTCCGTGGAAAGATCAGAATTAGAAGTCAACAAACCACCCACCTATCTTCCATCATCTTCTCCGGATACGCCACTACGGCGAAACCTCTCATCAAACCCCACGCAAAGGTAAAATCCATCGTAGCGCTTTCCATTCCCACAGCATGGGCATCTCTCAAACTCATCAATTAGCCCCAAACGGTCCAAAAGCTGCGTGTGGAGCTCATATATACAGTACCAGTTCCTAAACAGCCACCACGCTCCATAGTCTGATAACAAGCCCCCAACCTTAGAGGATATACTCGAATCGAAACACTTTCGAGTATCTAATGGCATCACATACCAATCGCCTCAATAATCGTACGTTACATTACCGACGTTTAGAAATTCACCTATTTGTTGGCATAGTGGTATGTTGTATAAGAGACGATCGTTGATATGGAAGAATGATACAAAGCTCCAGTCCACCTAGGCCTTAAAGGTTGTGGCATAGTGTGTGAACGACCGAACGGACTCGCAATCGAGTATTGGGAAACGAAATCCTGCCTTCTGATAGTGTGTAGGATTTACTATCTCGTCTGCAGTGTCATTGCTGCTCACAAAATCGCACTCGAATGATTTTTAGAGAAGTTGAAAAACCATGCGATTCCATACAAGCCAATTCATATACGCCAAGGAAGGGGGATAGGGACGGGACCGCGTGACTCTGGTGCTAGATATGGTGTCTTGCTCACTAGCCTGTCAACATCAAAATACTCATGAGAGGTAGCATCATGAACAACGCATAAAGACGTCGTATAGATATGCACTTACACAGTGCACTACCAGCTTTCGCTTTGCAATAACCATAATGCCTTGTGTATACTTATTTATATCAGCTCGTCCATCCCTCTCTAAATCCTGAACAATCTACGAGTGAACTAATCACTTCCGCGAAAGCACCTTAGTTGAGCTAGTTTCCATACCACGTACATAATCGACGTAAATCTTCAGCATGTCAAGTCTATCGAGAAGTTGATCTTGAAGAAGAAGTACCACGTTTGTTTCAGATGAAAGTGAACGGCTCAAGACAAAGCAAAGCGCAGATAGGTCAGGCCTACAGGCATGGATGAAGAGGCTTTACTCGATTGAATACAGTGAAAGACGATGGCGATGGTCTTAAGGCTGCGGACCAGTAATAATCTGATAGAGTGACTATCTTATACAGCTGGGATTTTTGATGGAGAAGTTGCAATAGTTGGAAGGTTATCGATTGCTGCTAGAGATATCGTGGTTATGGAACCGCTATTAGAGAAGCTCCGTATGACAGTCCACGAGGAGGTAAGAGAGAGGGATGATTATCTGAGGAGGGAGATTTGGACTGTTCGGGAGAGGAACCGCTCCTCATGCTGTATGAAATCCTACAACGTACGCAGCCATTTGCTAAGTCCAGTAACATGTCATGTGTATGCTATACCTTTATTCTGATGCATGTACAGAATGGATGGCGATACAAGGGATTGAAATTTCACACTAGAACTATTTAGCGTGTGCAAGATCGTTGAGAAAGCTTGGCAGCAAAAACGTGAATTCTCCCCTCCGTGCCTCCCCTTTCCAGCAATCTGTATCCATGACACTACGGCTTGTTTAGTCAACGTGACGGGTAACTTCATAAGAATGTCCTCTCTAACATACTCTTTCCATATAGATCAGTGATGGCAGAATATCTCCATTATAGTACATTACGGTGCAGACTTTCATGTTGATATTGGGGGGAGAATTTGTGTTTTTGCTGCCAAGGTATTTCAACGGTCTTGCACACGCTAAATGTTGTAGATAAAGTACTTTATTATGGCCCATAGAACCCCCCGTGTTCCGCTCGTTGTGTCCTTGGATTACCTTACTGGCAGGTAATGTGGTGACCAATCATCTTACATCCTCCATAATCTCCATCAGCCTCAGGATGGTTGATAAGATACCTTTGTGAGATGAGGGTAGTGGCCAAGGTGCCAAGGTGCCAAGCCTAGCATTCTCTGTTTGTCCTCGGTCTTTCTCTGCTCATCATTTCTCAAGACCACTCAAAGCCTTTGAATCCCTTTCGTTCAGTACAATTCCTGCGCCTCTGCTACTTCTTTCCTTCTTTCCTTCTTTCCTAAATTTCATCTTTGTTTGATGACCGCATCTTTCCCCACGATGAGCTGCTGGAGAAACGTGCCTTGCAGGTAGAGCCACATGGTCTTCCCGCCCCCACTGATTGGCCACGAAGTCTCCGCGCTCTCTATCCATTGCGGATTGACTTCACGCAATGCATAAGAACATGGCCTACTGTCGAGCCGGCAATGAATCTTAGGGAAGGTGATGCCATCGTCAAGGCAGACGATGCAGCACGTGGAGCAGTGGGCATAGAATAAGGTACTTCTTAACCCTTCATCCCCCGTCCGACATCTCCCCAGAATCTGTATCTCTATCAAAATGATGGCTCAATTGCTTGCTGCGTTGTTATGTGCATTGGTGCTGACACAAGGTCAACAGCTCGTCTCTCCCCGTGCTTCTTCCGACTACACTATCAAGGCCGGCTTCCCTACCTCAGCATTCAGCAGCTACTATGTTAAGCCTGTAGCAACTCAAGAACCCCAACCAGCCCTGTACGATCCGGTACTCAATATTACATTCCCACACAATTTGACCGACCCCAAAACGCTTCCAACGACCGACAATGATCCAGTCTTTTACCCTAAGCCTGTGGCCAATATCTCAAACTCTTCCATGCAAGCATTGCTGCAGCAAACCTTCACAAATATATCGGGGATCATCTTAGGGAATACTGTTGTCGGCAATTGCACCAAATGCACCGCGTCTCTGGCCGTCGCCAAGGTGCTTGCCCAATATGCACCTACAACAGTACCGACTCTGTTGATTGAGCTTTGCCAGGCCTTCAAGTTCAGCTCCAATGCAACATGTGTGGAGAATTATGCAGCCGGTAGCTTCGGTGCGATCTGGACGCAAATTTTGGCGCTTGCCGATGTCAGTGGGATGGACGGACAGTATATCTGTAACCGCCTGAGCAGCACCTTCTGTCCTGCACCAAAGACATTGCCTCTCAACGTAACAGGCCTCTTCCCTAAACCCAAGCCTGCGAACGCATGCGCTCCCAAAGCTTCCGGCAAGCGAGTCAAGGTCCTCCACGTGTCAGATTTTCATCTCGACCCTAGGTATTCCGTTGGATCTGAGGCGAACTGTTCCGCGGGCTTCTGCTGCAGGACCAATGTTCGCGCTGCGGGTGTAACTGTCAATGGGCAGGTATCTCTAGCTGCGCCGCTATATGGTTCTTTCAAATGCGATACGCCCTACTATCTCGCGCTGGCCGCAGTGACAGCGATGCAACGGCTTGGCTCTGTTGCTTGGACTATCTATACTGGAGATCTTGTCTCTCATGACTCCCAGAACCAGCTCTCGCGTGCATACACTGAGTATACGGAGACCGCCGTATTTGATTTATTCAAAGAGTACATCGGTAGCCCTGTGTTTGCTGCGCTTGGGAATCATGACAGCAATCCAGAAGCTATTGATGCACCGCACAGTCTCCCCGGGCCTTTGGGACAGCAACTTAGCTGGCATTACGACCACGTGTCTTCGTTGTGGCAGCACAATGGTTGGATAAACGCGACTACTGCTGATCAAGCACGACATCACTATGGAGCTTACTCCGTCAAGACTAATTATGGCTTGCGCATTATCACCTTGAATACAGACTTCTGGTACAGGAGCAATCTTCTGTAAGCATTTCCAGATTAAAATTCACTCGATTCTGACAGCTAACGCCCTGAAAGCAACTATATCAATACCACCGACCCGGACGTGTCAGGCATGCAAGCGTTCCTCATATCCGAGCTCCAATTTGCCGAAGACCACGGCGAACGTGTCTGGATCGTCGGGCACGTGCTCACTGGCTGGGATGGTTCCAATCCTCTTCCTAACCCCTCAAACCTGTTCTATCAAATTGTCGACCGCTACTCGCCTCATGTAATCGCGGGCGTCTTTTTCGGTCATACGCACGAAGACCACGTCATGATCTACTACGCAGCCAACGGCACTCAACAGACAAGAGAGAAGGCGCTCACTCCCGGATGGATGGGTCCGAGCGTGACCCCCCTGACGAATCTCAACAGCGGATTCCGACTTTACGAAGTCGACACCGGCAGTTTCGAAATCTACGACGCGCACACCTGGTACTCAGACGTCTCCTCCTATCCCAACCTGAACGTCTCGTCCACCGGCCCCACCTATCGCTACGAATACTCGACTCGCGACGCCTACAACATCTCCTGGCCCGCGGCTGCTCCGCTCAATGCAACATATTGGCATGCCGTCACGGAAGCCATGGAAACGAATATCACCCTCGTAAACAGGTTCAATACGTTCCAAGGGAAGAGTAGCGTCAAGACGCCCAATTGTACCAGTGCGGCGTGCCAGAAGGCGAAGATATGCTATATGCGGAGTGGGAGTGCGGCGTTGGGGAGGGCGTGTCCGCAGGGGTATGCGAGTGTGCAGAGTGCGTTCAACCCGGCGCCGGCGGCTTAGGTTGTTGTATCCGTGCGGATGGGAGATGATTGATGGGAAACGATCGACGAGATAGGTCTAATCAGCAACGAAAAGTACATATATTGAGATGAGCTCAAGCAATAGTAAGGCTTTTACATCAGGCTTGTTTGGATCACAATAATCGTGAAGTTCCAACGTTAAATGGCAGTCTCTGATCGAAAGGCTATCCCAGTAAACCACACTAATTAGCCAGCCAGTAACGTAACCATGAGATGTTGTACAAAAGCCCACCCTTTCATCCCCCCCCCCCCCAAAACTTCAGTAACGAGGCCATGCAGAGCCCAAAACGCCCCCTCTCCAACTCCAAAGCCTCCACTCCAAAGTCCTGTTATCGTTGAGCCTCCAAATCACAAAGCAACGCCCTTCTAATCTCTACAGATTTGATTTCTGTACAAACCTAGCGATTATCAGTTATACCAGTAGATACTGCATCAGGATATTTATTGCTCGTTATTTTTACGATGAACGCTAGTAGTCATCACGCTTTTGCCAATCAGGACGGATCTGCGCCGTGTCATAGCACAGCCCTGACGAATCGGATGGCCAAATACGATGTACAGAGGTACATGCTCATTCATGTCATTGATATCATCCACATTCGCTTCATGTCGAGTCGGAGTACCACCTCAGTGCCCTGCGAGTCGCACAATCCCCCTCAATACCCACTCCTCCCAGAAACGACACCAAAGCAAGGCCCACCCTTCCCAAACATCTTCCTCAAATCACCAACAACAGCCTCCGGGAACTCCCACGTCGCAAAATGCCCACCCCTCTCATGCTCGCTCTGATAAACCACCGGACCGAGCGTCTGCGCCCACGTCTTCGGCACCACATAGTGCTCCCGCGGGAAGTGCGCAATGCCTAACTTCACATGCGGTATCCACTGCCGCAAGCGGTAGGCGTCGACATCCGAAAACGGCTGCGGGTGGGTGGCTTCGTAATAGATGCGCACGCTCGCGGCCGGTCCGGCGGTCGAGAACCAATAGATCGATACCCAGGTCAGGATCTCGTCGTCGGTCCATCGGTAGCTGTCGCTCCAGTCGTGGAGTTTTTCGTAGATCCAGGATAAGAGGGCGATGGGGCTGTCGGCCAGTGCGAAGCCGATGGTTTGGGGTTTCGTGCTTTGGAGGAGGTTGTAGCCGAAGCTTTCGGCTTCGAACCAGGCCGATCGGGCCTGTCCTGTTTTCTCCCGATCGTTGTAAGGGGTTATGGCGTGTTGGAGGGCGAGGAGTGGTTGTTGAGTTAGTTTGGGGGGCATGGCGAGGATTAGGTTTATGTGTGATGCTTTGCAATGGTCAGGGTATTGCAGGCCCATTGCTCTCGTTACTGAGTAACCCCAGTCGCCGCCTTGTGTGACTTTCGGCGGATCAGCGAGGGGTGCTGTTTGGGAATCTCGGAACGGCTCACCATATTGATTGTACCCAAGCTGGAGCATTAATTTGTGGCAGGTTGCGGCGTATTTTGTCAGAGTGAACCCCTTCTTGTTAACTCCTTGAGAGAATCCGAACTAGACAGATTGTAAGTAAGCGATTGTCTCGCTAAGAGGCAGCAAAAAAAATCCAGTGAGATGGCAGCAAGTATGGTTGATTTTATAGAGTCTCGACATAGTGTGTCTCGTGCTCACATTGGGTAACGAGGGCGCTACAACATGGAAGCCAGGATTATCGTCGTCACCTTTGAGGAGTGGCAACAACTTGCTCACTTCAAGGAACGATCCCGGCCCTAGAGTGCCCTGTCAACCAAAGCTAGATAGAATTCTATAGGTCTCTACGACGATACCTACATCCGTGAGAAAAGAGGAGTGGAATGGCACCCTTCTTGGCGCTCGGTTGATGAATGTCTAGAACTCGATCTCGTTAGCCAACAGTAGTATTAGACGGCCGTCTATAATAGTCCCTCACAGTGAATACCAAGATCCCCAAATCCATCAACGTTTACATTGGTTTGATAATGCGGCATTTCATTGATTGTTGCCTCCACTTTCCTCCAGTCGAAGTCTTCTTTCCAATAATTCACAAGCCGCCGTATATCAGCAACGGGAGTACCGAATTGCCAGACATCCTGATCTTCATATTCGAGCTGATCAGGAAACTTGGCAGTCGAAAGACGTTGCTTAAGGTCTTCGAGAGCTTGGTCTGAGACTGCTATTTTGTATGATTCTGGCGCCATTGCGAATCTTTACGGTGGAAATCAAGAGCGAAATGGGGTAAGAGTGGATTCGTCAGCCTTCAATAAACAACGAGATATGATGCAATTTTAATGGCGCCAAGGAGCTTGACCTGTCTGAGACAAGCGTTGTGAATGAAACGACTTTGGAAACCTTCCTCGTACAGAATCTGAGGGTCAAAAGGAGATATCATAGGAATAAAAGTATAGTATTACAGTCCACATGCCAAGCTAGAATCCAGAAGCCACCTCAGGGATTCTAACTCACGTGACCGATAGAATAGTTCTAGCTGTCGTAAATCCTTGGCAACGCACATCGCGAAAAGTTACTCGACCACTCCAAACCTAATCCTACTTATAGCCTTGCAAATGGTCTCAAGCCTCTCACAAGCATCCGTCCGTGTGTCCAGTCCGCACCTCCAGAGTCCCACATCCTCAGTCACATCATCAGGTCGACAATTGCGGTCTGAGCTCTCACAAGCTGTCGAGCGAACCATGGTGCTTACAAGGAGTCACGATCACACACCTGCAACAGCAGGTAAAGAGAGTGCAAGAGACAATGGAATGGAGTCTGTGACGCCTGGGAAGAGAGAGAGAGAATACGATGCAAACGCAGCTACCCCTAGCCAGCCTGCGGCGAAGAGGAGAAAGGCGGTAGAGACATTGAAGAATGACATCACGTCCTCTCCTCAGATTGCGACGGCTGTTGTGATTGAGGTTGTCACACAGGATACCAATGGCATGCGAAAGATGGAGTCATCGCAATCGGAGCCAGACGCACGGTTAGAGGGAGTTACAGAAATTGGGGCTCCGGTATCGACCACTTCGCCACAACCTAGGACGTCTGTCGAACTTATCAATGATTCTCTGACCGAGTCAGTGTCTGTGGCCTTAGATCATGCAGGAGGTCGAGAAGAATGTCGAAAAGAAACACTACTGGCAGACGACGATGAGCCAGGCCAACTCCCGCCGTCTTTGGATCGCGGAAAAAACCTGAAGAATTTGACGAAGGTCAACAAACCTTTAACAGAAGATGGCACAAACCCAGAGCCCAGTGACAGGGTCATAGACGACCCTAAGATCACAACTTCACCTTCCACCCCTCCAAAAGGCACCCACAAGCGCTTCGATAGCACTGAACCAGAACCTTTCCAACCCCAATCACAAGAAGAAACCGAAGACAAAGAACCACCCGATAACAACAAGCCATCCGACACCAGCGATGACGAAGCCCCAGAAACAGTCACCGCATCCTCAGGCCAAGCCCAAGCCCTCACCGCCGCCCTCGAACAATCCAAAGCGGCCCTACAGCTAAAGAAAGAGCGTAAATCGAGACGTCGAGAGCGGGATGCGAAATTAAAAGAGCAAGCCAAAGCCGCCGCGAAAAGAGCCACGAAAGCCGACGTAGCACCCAAGCCCTCAAAGCCAAAACGCGCTGCCGTGGAAGCTATCGATGAAGACAATACACCCGTACCAACCACCAAACCCCCAACCCCACACAAACCAAAACAGCCCCTTCCAGCCCTATTACCCGACCACATCCTCACAGACGAACCTCCCATCCGACGACTCCTACCCCTACCTCAACCCCTCACCAGTAAAGCCACCCCAAACCAGAAAAAGAGATTCCCAGATCTAGTCCCGAAACGACCCAAAGATATCAAGAAAGGGGGTGTTAGGATCCGCGTTCTACGGGAGGCGAATGGGATGTTGCCGCCGAAAGTCAGTCGGCAGGGGAGAGCGCTGAGGGAGGCGTGGTTGATGGGGCAGAGGGGTGGGGGGACGGTGGTGGAGAGGAGGAAGATGAGGGGGCAGGGGGGGTTTGTTAGGAGGTGAGTTTTGGGGATGGTCTGGGGATGTTGAGTAACGGGCATGGCGTGAGGGTGGTGGGTATGGATAGTGTGTAGAGTGGGGAGAGGATGGTATTTACAGTGGCTAGAATATGTAGTAGTATTATGCTGCAAATGCTAAGAACTGTGAGAGAATTGGCATAAATCTGTGAAGGTGAAAGATCATCCTCTAGCAATTTGTACACGTAGCCTAAAGTATTTACAATCAACACCTTCGCGGGAAGGAAATCGATTAGATAGCCCCTGATCTTGATGGTTCCACAGCACCTCGCTGAGCCTTGTAATACCTCTTCCCACTTCGACACCCGTTGCCGTAATGTGCCGTATATCTGGGCTGTCGACATAGACTCTTCAGTCAACGCCAGCGTAGAGATCAACGACGATATTGATAGCCGCGACCAAGATCTCCGCCGCAATAAGGACGATGACTATCCCCCCCAAAATTAGCCACAACGATCATCTCACAAGTGCCACCTCGAACACAAAAGGCCCAAGAGTGAGAAGAAGAAGAAGAAGAAGAAGAAGAAGAAGAAGAAGAGAAAACAAACATACCGATCCACTCCAAATACTCCCCGTGCTTCGTCCCCACCTGATCCTTCAACACAGCCAACAGATCCCCAATAACGCTCAATCGCTCCGTCAACAGCCCCACCCGCTGATCCATCTCCAGATAGCTACGCACGGCCGTATACACCGGTTCCAAACTCGGTTCCGCCCACATGAGCTCCGGACTATCGAGCACCGACCCCTGGAGGTGGATATTAATGCGCAAAATGAACAACTGCCCGATCTGCTGATGTATCTGTCTCCGATTCAGACTGATGGACCCCGTCAGTGCGATCTCGGCTGGGAGAGGGGATGTGAGCGTAATAGTCGTGGTGAGCAGGTCTTCGAAGAGGGAGGTCTTGACGCTCTGGGCCAGGGCGTGGGAAATGGCCAGCTTGGTCATGTAGTTTTTCCGGTCGCGCAGGGAGATGAAGTCGTTGTAGATGCGGGCCTGGTATTCGCGCGTGTAGTAGAAGTTGAAGTTCTCGGTCTGGACGTCGTCGGCGGCGAGTTTTTCGGATTCGAACTTGGCGATTTCGGTGAGGAAGCGCTGTTCTTGGGGGAGGGTCATGCCCCAGATTACGACGGTGCCGTAGTCGAAGAGGAAGACTTCGGGGGTGTGGACGGTTGTGTCGAAGTCTTGGGAGGAGAGGGTGGGGGGGTGGTCTTGGGTGAGGGTGCGGAGGGTGTGGTTTGGGGTTGAGGGGTCGCCGTTGTCGAGGGTGGTGTCGCCCGCGGAGGTGGAGAGGTCGATGAGATCTTCGTTGTCTTGGTGTTTGCTTTCTGGTACTTCGAGCGCGCTGTCTGAGTATCTGCGCTCTTGCGTTGAATGGATTTCGGGATCTTGGTCGTCGAGGACTGCGTGCTCTGCTTCGCTCGGACCGCTTTGCTGAGGCGTTGGTCTTGAGCGCTCGTAGCTGAAAGGTGTATATATGCATTCGTCGAAGTGTTTCGGATTGGTTCCCCGCGTCCTCGCCTTGCCCTTCAGATACCTCATCAAGCCTTCCAAGCGATACGAACTCGCGGTGCAATACGCCGTCACCCTCGGCAATCGGTCCCTATCCGCTTTCCCTAACCTTGCCGCATCTCTCCTCGCCGTAGGATCTTTGATCCTCGTGAACTGACTGTATACATCCCTCCCACTTTCCTCGTCAGGTCCGTCCTCCCCCGGATCCGGATTCGGAAGTAGTTTCAGCTTCTGCGCATTCTTTGTCGTTCGCTGAGGTCCGATCTTGGCGGCTGGGTTTGCCAGCATAGGCGGTTGCGAGAGAGGTGAGCCATGGCTATTACGGCGGCGGACCTTGCTATTTGTAATAGAAGGCTTGGGTTGCACCTGCTGGGCGCTCAAGGAGCTAGGCGAGGATGTGGCAGCTGAACGCAGAGGAGCTGAAGCAGGATTTGTATTCGACGCAGAGACGGTTGTATGTGGATTAAAAGTTACGGTCCTTGGCGATTTCGGAGAATTTGGCGGGCTCAATGTGGTAGATGATGGTGGAGGTAGGAGCGGTGATCTTTCTGTTGATGCAGAAGCCATTGCTCTGTTTTGAGTAGTGTATCCTGGTGGCTACAGGAAGGCTTCCTTGAAGCTGGCCGTTCTACTGAGCCGCGATATGCACATTTGGTGTTAGACATGACGACGATATTCTACCAGACATTGCATGCCAAGATCAATTCATTTACGGGCCCATGCCCTGATATGATTGGGCCACGCATCCCTGTAGGAACGTGGCTAATTAGCCACATCAGGCTCAAATAATCTCCTTTTCAACACAAGTGGCTGAGCTGCACTTCTGACAAACGGGTGGCTGCAGAGCTGCGTACTTGACACATCGCTCGAGGTATGGTAATCCTTGCTACGGCATTCAGCGACCCCAATCCGCGACTCGATTTTCACAATCAGCATCATCAAGTTCTAAGGATCTCCGCGACTGATTATCTATCCAGTCGTTATGGAATGGGAGACATAGTTCTACAAATATTGGCAGCCTTGCAATCTTGATGCGTACCTACCAGGCTCACCCCCTTCAATGCAGGTCGTTATGTACTGTTATAGTCATAAGCATAGCAGATCTTTGTTCATACCGGACTTACTTGAACGAGTCTTCCGGTCTGGATAGCTGCCACAGTAAACACCAAAATCGGTAATGACAGCTGAAGAATAGAAGACTGATGCGAGTGTTCTCAGCACATTGCTGAGTCAATCCAACATGCGCTGAGAGCCAGTCAACCCGGAATCTGCAAGAGAAGAGATGGAGTCGACCAATCAAATTGCTCAATCGTACAGCTCTTTGCAATGATGTCGGCGTATCACTACCTTATACAATCCTTTCTGACTACTTAATCCGTAACCATAGAGGAATCTGACCTCTAGAACATAGACGGAATTGGCTACGTTGTATTGCTGGCTGGGATTCATCGAACAGTACTATTTCATGAAGCAGACACCGATTTCAACGATTTGGACCTCAGCTCTTCACGAGAACCAATCATGTCAATTCCTTTTGCAAAGTTGCATTCCCTTTCCAGTCGCTCTGAGAATGAAATACCGGTCCTTCCGGAAATTCCGGTGAGAAAGTTGTGATTTCATCAAATTACACCCTGTGCCATTCACCAATTCATTTAGGACTCAAGTCCACTGGAGATGATCATCAACTTAGATCTCAAATACGGTGGAAGCTAATATTCATTTTAAATTACATCTACGCGTAAGGAGGAACTAGATCTGGTCCTTACGTTGTCGGAAGTCCTTCGTGGCTTGTTCGCTAGGACCGGATATCCACACTCTGTACACACCAGTTAATGATCAGCTAGGACGAAAATTCGCTCAACCCTTCCCCTCAGCGTTCTAGTACTGAACGTCTATCCATCGACACAACTTGGGGGCATCCAATGATATCTTGTCAAACTGTGATATTTTTGGGTTCTACATGGATGGCAAGATTATCTAGGAAGACTAACACGTTGCAGCAAACAGGCTTGGCAGGAATATGGCCATGACTATGTTCCTAATAAATTTTGCTGCGGATTCGGTAGTATCGCTCTCGAAAATCAGGCTTTCCTTTCCCCTACTGTTGACATGGATTGGGCTTGTCATGATGCATGAAGTTGCGCCGAGAGATGCGAGATATGGGTTCCCACTGTCGACGGGCGAATCGCTGACGCGAGTCCGCAGATTTGGCGTAGCAGGATGCGTTTGGGTTGCCTGTAGGCATGTCCATCCCCAGTATCGATTTGTCCAGTGAGTCGATGCTTCCCTTGTCCTCATGCTCGCTGTCCGTCAGATCGGTCACTGCAGCCTTTTTGCTGCCACCCATATCTTTGAATCCTGGGGCGAGGAGGGATTCGAACCCATCCTTTGCTACCCCGAGAACTTCGTCTGCCGCTTGGCTCAGACACGACCTGTTTCCGCAGTCACCGCATTTTGCGATCAGGCTCTTCACCCCCCAATACAAGCCACTAAAGCCGTCTCCGGTTATGTCGCCCAGCCAACTGGTGTCGATGTAGATGCCTGCGAGGTTGAAGAAAGCGTAAAAGCCTGTCTTCACGTCCATGGTATAGCCGAGAGCGTTTTCGAATACTTCCTCTTTCTCTTTGGGCGCTGTACAAGCACTGTTAACATCTGTTCGGAAGCGATCAGCTTCGCGGAAAGAAAAGCTGCGTGAGTCTTCTAAGTATTGCTTACTTTTATATTCCGCCAATCTGTTATCAATCCTGACGATATCAAATTTAGCCCCGAGTCCGATGCCAAGTTTACCCATCGGCAGACCAAGGTTGAGTCCGGCCTTGGGTCCAACGGCAATGTTGAAATGTATTTCAGTGTCATGTATTGACAGGTCTGGCTCCAACACTTCGATGGTTGGTTCAAATTTTTGCCTGATTCCTTTATTATCGCCCATGATGTCCACCTCCATCTTGGAACCCTTAGGGATGGTCACATCAAAACCCGGAAGAGTCCTACACTGTCAGCTGACATTTCCACCTCACATAAGGCATATGTGCTTACGCGTCGACTTTAGTTGAAATGCCAAAATCCATCCAAAGATACACTCCGATATCCATGGGCCAGACGGTATAGCCGAACTTCACGGTGTCATCAACCATTCGAACCACAACGAGACGGATGGACTCACATTGGAGGCGCCTTTGCCCGCTTTCGGATCTGTCACTTTCTTTGGGCCTTCCGCTTTATCACGAGACGCTTTGTCCTCCCGAGCAGCTCCAGGTTCCCAGGACAGGCCCCCTCTGGTGTAGTACCTGCCGCAACCCATATCACCTGGAAACATGGCCAGACCAGGGATGGCAATGCTACAGTACGCGTCCACCCCCTCGCTTGTCTTGATCTGGATTTGTTTCCGAAGCCTCACTTCCTCCGTCACGGTATAAGTGATATAGGTGCGCTTGACATGATCCTTGAAAGCCTGGCCAGGGTCCCTTCCATCATCGTCATCACGGCGGCTGAGGTGATCATCATCATCACCATCATTGCCAGATCCAACGGTAGGATGGAATTCGATATGGAACACCTGGTCTATCCTTCCAACAGTCTTGCAATCGATGCAGTACAATTCAAATAGCGTAGGAAGCCCGGTGCCTGCAGCTTTACTATACTTACATAAACAACAATCTTCAGGATCTGGTGAGAATCAATCTTGGGGGTCACTTACTCTGTTGGCCAATACTTCTTCCTCGATTCGCTTGGCTCTTTGCTCGTGAAGTCTATCTCATTGTCTGGGCTTTCGAAATCAAAAGAAAGCTGTGCAAGCTCCTTTCTCACGGCTTTTTCCGCGCACGTTTTGGATGAGTGGAGGAGTAGACACTTCCCCCACAGTTCAAAATCATCGTCCCAGTCATCCGAGTCGCTTTTTGCACGTTTATGTCGATGAGACAGAATAACGTCTGAGGGAGCACTACCAACGATGAGTTCAGTAGGCGCTGGGAAGTATCTGTCTCCAAACTCCAACGGCTTGCCAGTGACCAGGGCAGTACGTGAGACGTCATCGAATACAATAGACAATGACCTGCAAAAGTGAGCAAATGGACTTATATTGTGGAGATTGCATGAGGATACTTACTGGAATGAAGACCGCTGTCCATGTGGAGCGAAACATGAAGCATCTTCACCCATGAAGATAAGGTTCTTCTTTCCTCTCCAAGCCTGTTGAGCCGCAAGGTAACACGGGAGATCCAAAGGGAAGCTCAGTATGACGGTCTCATTGTCCGGCGAGGGCGTGCAGAGTCGTTCTTGCGGCCGCAAGAGTTCCTCGAAGTTCTCGAAGCTTACGAAATTGCCCTTCGGATGCTTGTGGATGGTGGTATGAATCCATTTTGGATCATCTAGTATTGAAAAAATTGTGTTAGGAGGCATGACAGGTAACGTCTGGTAGGGTTCGCGTGGGCTTACCTCCAATCGAATTGAAAGCCTCTTCGCTCGTGGGATTAAAGACTGTAAGGTTGGTGGGAAGAGATCTGGAGCGCAGTCGTTCTACAGATCGGGCTCGCAAGGCGAACTGCTCTCCATCGACGATATAAAGATGAGACAGGAGGCTTAGGAGCAAGAAGATGATGAAAAGGAAAGGAGTCATCTTGAGATACTGCGATCGGAAATGTTCAAATTGCGTGGCAGTGATTGGGACTGTTCAACTTGGATGATAGGAAATGGGTCCTCCGGGGACGAAATGATATATATATATATTGAATTTTCTCGCTCAAACTCTCGCATTTAATGAGGCTGAAAGGTGGAGAATCAGCAAAAATAGCCTTTTGATAGCCTCGCGCAGGGCGCCGATTGAAATAACGGAGGCAGATAAACGCCTTCCCAAGCCATTTGTAGGAATCAATTCCGCCAATCTGAACAGCAACACGCAACGATATGCTATCTGTGTATTCACCACTATCGCAAAGAATTTCTCTGCGTGTGAACGTGTTCTGAAGCCATCCGGCCCTTCGCCGCCTATTTATCATACTGAGGCTGCTCGGACTTTGCTTTCACCAAGACGGGTAACAGCGGACAGAGGTGACTCGCAGCTGAGGACGTTGATATCCGGCTACCAATCAAGAGCCAACCAAAGCCACTCTTGAGGAGAACAAGCATGCCAAGCACAGTATCAAGCCACCAATTGAGATGGATCGGTCCGAGAAGTATATCATTCAATAAGGCTCCGACCGATCCGCTCCTTCTTTTCCAACGCCCTTTACAACGCCGAAGTTCAATGCTCAATGAATATAAAAATATCAGCCAGTGGCTCAATCTATCCGGTTCATTCTCTCAACCATGGTCCGTATATCAGTAAGAGGTACTATTGGTATTTCTATATATTTCTATATATATTCCAGCACGTGTCGACGTCCAAAAAAAGAAGATAGGTCAAAAGCGGATCCCCTCAGTCGAAGTCCAAAAAGGAAGTTAGGTCAAAAGCCAATCCCTTATCGCGCAAAAGAGAGAGCCGTATCCCGTCGTCGAAGTGAGATCATAGATATGTGATAAAAAAGGGCATTAGAAGAAAGAGCGCCCTTCGAGGCTATGGCTTGTTCGATGCAAAGCTCGTCGAGGACGATAGACTTAGGCTTCACTCTCGGATGAGAATTGGATATTCTCCTCGACAGCAACAGTGATTAGTCATTAGCTAGTCAGCCGTGAGGTGCTCCTCTTTACGTCATGCTCCTGATATGTCAGCATACAGTAGTCAGCCAATTCCATATCCGATCAATATGGAAGGAATCACCTATATTCCTATTCACTTGACAGTTACGATCGGTCAAATTTAAACGCATCGCACGCCCATACTAGACTTTGCCCAATTTCCGATCTTTGGGTCTGTCGTAGCTGGCATCATCACCCATGCCTTCAAGCACTCAAAAGCCAGTTCTGATTTCTGGCGCGGGCCTTGGCTCCTTGATGCTTGCGCAATCCCTGCTACGTGCATCCATTCCCTTCCTCATCTTCGAGTCAGAAGCCTCAATCTCCTTCCGCGCACAAGGTTACAGGCTACGGCTGTCCTCAGAAGGATTGGACGCCATTGAGTCCGTGCTCGGACCGGAAGACTTCCAAAGATTCTACGACATATGTGGCAAGACAGGGGGCGGTGGTTTTGCATCCATCGAAGCGACGACAGGCTTGAAGATCGAGGCGCCGGCGAAGGAAGAACCTCGTCACAAGGCCGGCGACGAGAAGCCAAAGCCTCCGACAGAATCCCTCGCATCCCGCGATGGAAAGATCGTCGGGATCTCAAGGGGCGATATGCGGAAATTCTTCCTGTCCGGATGCGAGTCATTCATTCACTGGTCTCATCGTATCACGGACTATGAACTAACATCTTCCGGCGTCCACGCAATATTTGCTGACGGCTCCAAATCAGTGGAAGGGACAATGTTAGTCGGCGGCGATGGTATCTACTCCAAAATCGCAACACAGCTATCACAGGGAAAGCTGAAAGTCTACGACACTGGCGCACGAGGAATCCACGGCCAAGCACCGACCACAGCCTTTAAAGACCTCGGAGAAGGTGTCTGGCGAGTAACAGACGACACCAACCCCAAAGGCCGAGTCTTCATCATCACGAACGTCCGCTCCGGCGACAAGGACGACCCCAACATACAATTCGGATGGACGATGGGCGCCCAACCAGGTGTCATCAACGCGCCCAACGAAGATTATTCCCTGATTGGAACTCCAGCAGCTGAGATAGCGAAAGCACTCACCGCCAACTGGCATCCCCGCCTAAAACCTCTTTTCGAGTATATGAACGTGTCCGAGACCGCGTTCTGGAAGATCACGTGCTCCACGCCCACTGGCGTCCCGGAGTGGGATAACGAGTCCCGTGTCACTGTCATTGGGGATGCTGCGCATTCGATGACGCCTGCGGGTGGCATTGGTGCGAATACGGCTGTCAGAGACTCTGCGCTGCTTGGTAGGCTGCTTGCTGAGGCGGGTGGGTATGGGGACGGCGTGACGGCGGCATATGAGAGGGAGATGAGAGTGTATGCTAGTGAGGCGGTCAGGTCGAGTTATGGGTTCGCGAAGGCGCAGTTTGGGGTTTCGATTGATGAGAATACGAGGACGGTATGAAGCCGAGGTGAATAGAGCTTGGTGTTAATGTATTGATTGACCGCTTCTCTCATGTTACGTAATGATCCCTTTCATTGCGAGCCCGATGATCTTTAGAAAGTGCGCACAGATTAGTGTTGCCATGCGTATCGATCTCATTTGTATTCTGAATCTGAGCACTTGCAGGCCTCGGTATTTCTCACGACTCTCCCCAAGGAACCCCCTTTCGAAACCATTGCAAAAGCCTACGCCGAAGGTAAGAGGCCGCTTCGCCTCCAAGAATGTAACAACGAATTCCCTGAAACGGACTGTGCTGGATCTGGAATCCGATAACCCCTGTTTCAAAACCTCTCGCGGTTCGCTATCATAGAATAGAATGAGTGCTCACATCCTGCGACAACTTGGAGTCGGGATGTTGAGAGGAGGTGCGAACGGATCGTGACTGGTATGATAACCTACTTCTTCGCGATTTGGGAGCGGGATTGGAGGAGCTTTTGGCCGGGCGGCTGATGTATCAGTTGCACGTTGTGACTTGTATATGATGATCTAAGTATTGATATTTTGAAGGAATCGGAGAGAGAGAGTGGTGGGCCTCTGCGATTCCTTACTTGGTGGTAGCGTTTTCCGTGACGAAAGGAACGCGCATATGGGGCATGGTAATCGTATCTACTGATGAGAGATGGCTTTTGCGATCTTTGAGGGCGCCGACCGGCGATTCCTGATCGGTTGTAGAGATGGTGGCGTGTCTCACCTAGGGCGACTTTTGTCGCGTGTTGGTGAGGAAGAGAAGGGTCTGGACTGGAGTGATGTTCGAATGATGAATTGATAGAGCGAGGAAAGCTAACTCTTAGCTAGAGTACCGTTGCATCGGCGGCAAGACATGTGAAGAGAAGGGTCAGAGGTTTCCGTCACAACAGCAACGTACTGAGAAATGGTATCCCTTATCTGTCCGATAAAATGAGTTGCAAGTATGGGTATTGAACATCCTGTTAGAAAAGCCTCATTCAGACCCCTTTTACGGCTATCCTCAGGCCAGTCCCGAATGCTGATGATCGTAAGGCTCCATGCCTTTCGTGACCTCCTCCACAATCTCCGCAGCATCAGTCACGCTCTGCGCCTCGAAATCGTATCGTTTCGTGTCTTCCTTGTCTCTGACGCAGATCACCTGTAGCGCTCGACGTCAGCACGAAAGCCATGGCTACAAAAACATCCGAAAGAACCAACGCACCCTGAAAGTCTTCGGGTGCCTCCTGCTAACCTTGCACCCTATGATCGTACTGAAAGGCACCCTACTCGTCTTCGCGCTGCTATCGAATAGGTTCTTCCCCGATTCGCCAGGTAAGATGTGCATGAAGTCGTCATCCAAGATCAAGACCCTGGGATGTGAGACCGAAAACGACATAGGCTGTCTGCGTATGACATTGTACTTCTTGAACTTGGCCGCACTTCCCAAGAAATCTTGCTTTTGCGCTAAAGGATGCATGAGCCCCGGTCTCTTGCCTCCCTTCCTGGGCGTCTCGGCCGCAAGCAGCAATGGTGCGTTGGGGGAGCTGCTACCGGGCGACCCAGCGAGACCCAGTGCGCCATCGTTCGCGAAGCGGCGACGGGCTAGATCGAGGTCTGTACGAGTACCCAGAGCTTCGACCGTTCGATCGACCGGCGCGATGGTATTGGTGCCTGAGACTTTTAGGACATGGTAAGCTTTATCTAGCTTCCATCTTTTACAAACGTTGTCCAAGACCTCTGCGAGGTATGTGTCTGTTGTGACTTCGATGGTGCTGACCTGACTGAAGGCTTCGAGACTTGTGAAGTGGATTTTGAGCATCTTGGAAGGGCCCATACGTGGTGTTGAGTAATTGGTGGGCAAAGCGGGCGTATCTGCCGGAGCTATAATCGGCTTACGAACAGCGGGTGCAAGAGCTACTTCCTTCTTTTCTGATTGACTCTGACGCATGGGCGCTGGCGGGACTCGTTCTGGAGAATGTTCATCGGACGGAATTGCAATTTTGTCATACTTGGGCGTCGCTTTTCGATTTTCTTTGTATTGAGCATCGGTAGCTTCGACGAGAGCAAATTCATCATATGGCTTCTCTCTAGACCTTCCTCGGACCCCGCGTGTGTTGTTCGAGGTGAATTGAGATATAGGACTCGTCCTGCTCAAAGCAGGAAAATCATACTCAACCTCACCATCGTCCACCATACGCAAAGTCCAATGATTGACGTTCAACTTCGAGTCGTCAATAGGCTTTTCCAGACCCTCCTCTCGGTATCTCCACAATGCTAATCCTATAGCGTCGGCCACTGTCACTAGCGGCTTCTCTCCGGAGTCATTGTCTTGCACGTTCTTAAGCATCAGCATATCGAAAGGTTTGTCGGGATCTTGGGAGAAGGGTGCGTATATCCTGATGTAAAGGGGATCTAGAACACCTTTGCCAGACAGTCTCGCAAAGGCTTCGACAGGATTCCTTGGGGTTGACTTCTCCGCTCTGAGAGCCTGACCGAGGAGACTCTTGGGTTGGATCGTGCTGATAGGTCGGGCTGGCGGAAGTGGTTGCAACGAACTCAAGGGAGCAGGCTTAGGCTTGCTAGGTGATTGCTTGTTGAGATTCAGCGGAGCTGGTACATCGGTCATAGAGCCAGCAACGATGTTGCCTAGCAATGATTCGGAATCTGCTGTATCTCCAAATTCCGAGGATAAGCTCGTCCTGCCGGACTCCTCGCCGGAATCCTCGTCAATCGTTGTCGTCAAATTGCGCATCTGCTGCCTCTCATCCTCCTCGAATTTAGATGTGAGGAGGTTGCTGGCTTTTGCTGCTTTACTAGCATTGATCTGTCTCCTTTTGAAAACCGAGGGGTCAAGCTCATTCTCGGAGGACATGTCACTGCTAGTCGCCGTGTCCCGTCGAGCTCGCTGCTTGACCGCTTCAACATTGGTTAGGGAACCGCTTCGTAGCCGACCCTGATTTGGCCCCTTAGATGGCGATGTGACGATGACTTCGACACCCTCTTTCTTGTATGAAGCACGAATGGGTGATGATCCCGAACGATGTCTGACTGGCATCTTTGCGAATTTGATCTTCTGGGCTTCTCTAAATGCTACACTTAGTGATCAGACAGACATTCTGGATTTTTGGACACTCACCGTCTTGCATTTTCGATGTCATCATCACTCTCGTCGCTCAGGTCGCTGCTATCGTCCTCGTCATACTGCTCACGCCGTCGTCGCCTTCGTACATTGGGTCCAGGACCAACTGTGTCAGTACTACCTCCGCCTGTCACCATCCCACCTTCCTCTTCTTCATCGTTGAAGCCAGCCGGCGCCAAACCTGCAGATCTAGGGGGTGCAGCAAAGTAATCGGAGGAGATTGCTGTGGGGATTGGGGGAGAGTAGGTTCTCTTGATATCTGCAGCAGTGGCCGACCATCCGGCAGCTCGAAAGCTCGGGTCATTCAGAATGCTGTTATCGACGTTTATGAGACGTTCACCGATTCCGTCGTTGATGTTGGACAAGTAAGACGTTCGTAGTTGCCAAATGAGAAAGCTGTGGAAACGTTAGGCGGGTACCGGGCAATACTGCCAATTGCGAATTACACCGTTCTCAGACCTGTATGGCTAAACTGTATAGAGAGGATATTTACAAGGCATGTATACATTTACTGCAAGACGAGAAAAGTGCTTACTCTTCATTCTGAAGCAAAGCCATAGCCTATACACTAGCTTTCCAACTGATGACGCTTACCATACATGACTCTAATGATCGAGAACTTGACATTCTCGCTCATATCTCTTTGACAACAGGTGATAGCCTGACCAATTGTCCCTGAAACTAGTAAACAAGGAGGAGCGTACTCGCTCCGGCTAATACAGCGCGGGTAGCGGTCGCCGGCTAATTTGCCGCCCCGCTGTGGGGGTTAGATCGATCTGATCTTACGGTCATTGTATTTCTCCCAAACCCCTCTCAACCCCAAGTATGGCTCTCGTCGACTACTCAGGGTCCGAGTCTTCAGATGGAGAGGAGAAGAATGTCACTAAATCAGCTCCGAGGTTCAGAGCAACAGCGAACAAGCCCGCTTTCCAGAAGGTTGTCGACCGTTCAGACCCTCACAAAATCCGGGTCAGCCTGCCTGAAGCATCGAAACCCTTCACAAACAGTAATGATCCAGAGCGTTCTTCAAAACGAGCAAAGATCAGTTCAGGCGGGACAAGTGGGTTCAACGCCCTCCTCCCGGCGCCCAAGCGAGCAGGGGCGCCGAATGGTGGAGTTTCATTGGGCGGGTCAAGGAAAGGAGGACTGGGCAGTGGCGTCAATTTAAGGACTGGAGCTGCACCAGGTTTCAGTAGGGAGCCTGAGCCACATACATCCTCAGTCGAGGAGAGTCATATACCAGGGGATGAGGGCATGACAGGCGTTGAGGCGCAAAAGGATAGTGGCAAGGGGTCTACGGATGTGGTCCCTACTCCGTTAGATGAGGATCCATTTGATGGAACAGAGTCTAAGGGTAAATCGACGATGTTCAAGCCTCTATCCGTCGCGCGAAAACCGCAGAAAAAGAAGGGACCTAAGATAAGATCGAGTGGCACAATGTCTGAAGCTACAGGCACTACGCAGCAACGGACGCCAGCCCCCAAAGTCTCATTGTTTTCTTCCGCAGATGTGGTCGAGGATTCGGGAGACGGGTCCGTCGTGAAAACAGAATACCAGCCCTTAGTTTATCATAGCAACACCGTAGACATCACGGCGCCATCCCTCGAGAAAGCAAACGACGTTGAAACCGACAGCAGTGTCGTCGCCCCTTCAATCACGTCTAAAACCGACCCAGTAACCCAATCCCTTGACACAATAGCATCGGACCTCAATCTCTCCAGATCCGCTAAACGTCAACTCCTTGGCCGCCAGAAGAATAATGCCTCTGCTGTGAATATAGTGAATTTCAATACTGACGAAGAATACAAAGCTAACGAAGAGATTCGAAAATCTGGCGAGCAAGTTCAGCACAATGCTGTTCGTGCTATTGCACCTGGAAAACATAGTCTCAAACAGTTGGTCAATATGGGTACCGTACAGGCTGAAGCGCTGGAAGAGTCTTTTGCAACAGGAAGGAGGAATCGGAGTGAGGCTGGGAGCAAGTATGGGTGGTGATAGTGTACTCACCCTGAAATGAGAACTTCGTCGGTAGAATAATACTGGAGTAAGGCCCGTCCGTCTAAACAAAGTGAACTGCGAGCAACGGATACATAAATGAGAGTCTTGACATCCTACGCCGCTCCGAGAGCACATGGCGCCAGAGAAGGATCAAAATTCTTGTCAATGAGCTATGAAAAGTGGGACCAAGACCCTGACGGGATTGGCCAATATACCGCAAGTTGACGGTATGGCCGAAAGCTGCTACGGCCCATGGCTGATGTTATCAGCTCAAATAAACAGAGCCGCACCTCTACCGTTGTTTCCGTAGATCGAGTTCATCCGAGGTAAGGGTTTTTCTATCCATGTGGTAAGTGAGCAAAGTTAATCATCATTATTGCATTTAGCATAAAAAAGCACAAGAGATGAAAGTCGGCTATCGTGGATAGGTAGGAGCCTCAGTTACGAGATATTAGCATTAGCAGCCGAAGTTCACTCATGAAGCGCTCAACGGTGAATCGCCCACTCGTGGTTATTATTCTCGTCCACGCTTGACACAACCTTTTGACGAATCAATTTTCTACCCTGAAAATTCCTTTCCATTCCTAGTTGCCCTGCCTTTGAGAAGCACACTGTTGAAAACATTGTACGAACCCACCACAATCTCATCATTCTCCTTATCCAAAGAAATCGTCCGCTTCTCCCCCTTCCGGTCTCCAGATGCTCCGACACCTGCATCTGTTCCCTCCATGGGCGACAAGGTGATCGCCGAGATGTTCACCTCGCTAATCTTGGCTGTCGACGATGAGGGAATCGCCGATGCGTTCTCCGCAGACAAATCCAAGACAAAGGGCGAGGTGGCCGACCCATTCCCGGCTGCCTCCTTTTCCAAAGGCAATGGGAGAGCTGCCTTGATCCATGGCGCTTCTCCAGGCTTGAATTTACTACCGCCGCCATTCCTTCCTGGCGGTGATAAAGTCTCGGGTGCCGTCCTCTCGGATACGGCGCCTCCATTGTCCCACACTTTCGCCGGTGACTATCAGGCACTGTGTTAGTATTTTGCGGTTACAGAAAAAAGAGAGTGCAGAGTTTTCAAGAAAGCACTTACCTGCAGTGTCATCGGATCCACCGCAATTTTCCTCGGCCGTCCCCGCCCTCGCTTGACAGGCGGTACAATAGCCATGCCATCTACCACCTCCTTGGCGTCCATGAGCTCCACCCGACGCTCAGGCCTCTTCCCAAGTTTCCGCTTCGATGGGAGAAGGCCCGCAACCACTACACCCTTTACCACAGCCGCTCTCACCTCATTACAGGGCCGTCCTCGTATCCTCTTGACCGGCCTCGGATTCTCAACATCGCCATCGTCGTCCGATGTCGAGATGACGTCGTCAACAGGGTACGGATGCCAAATCCCGCCATAGAACCCGGGCACGCGTCGACCTATACTTGGGTCAGCGTGAACGAATGAAGCGGAGCTCACCTTGTCGCGCGTTCGGTGACGAAGGCGGAGAGGGATGGGTAGGGGTTTGGATGCAGGGTCCTCACCGACGGCGAGGAGTTCTTCGCGATGCTGTTCTGCGAGGAGGGTGTCTTGATACTGTGGTGGGTGTCAGCCTGGTTACTCTCAATAATGAAGGAGCAGAGCGGAGAGTGTGATAGCTCTGCGTAGGTATGATCTGGGTCCTCACCTCCTCCTCTTCCCGCTGTCGCCAGTACCATTCCCCCCCCGGAGTCGAAAAATCATCCTCGCCATCCCGGTATTCGACAACCTCGGACAGCGATCCCTGGAGGAAGACTCTCCTCCCGAATCCCGGCTCTGGTGACGGCGCACGGTTCGTAGGACAGCTGGACTCGAAGGGGTTGTCCCCGTCGTCAGCGGCGAATTGGTAGGGAGCACCGAGGTACTCCCTCTTGCCATGCTCGTCGCGAGTGAGCGGAGGGATATAGCGCGTCCCGAACCCGTCGTCGTATCTGTTGGAGTGGTACATTCTGTACCTGGGATCTTGACGGTCGATGTGGACGGGTGAGCGGAGTGTTGCTGTGGTATCCATTGTGCTTGTCGTTGGTGCGTAAGTTTGCTGTATGGCAAGGGTGAGTGGAGATCGTGATGTAGTCTTGGGAGATATGGAAGAAGTGTGAGAGTATCTAGTTTTATGATATGGTTTACTTTGAGAGAGAGAGGGAGATTGAGGATTGGAGGGAACTTTATGGCCCTGCTCAAGCACTTGACTCATGAGAGTGGATCCGCCAGGTGGATTTGGGTTTATTGTATATTTTTCCTGAGAGTCGCTCAAAGCGCAACGAGGAGCCAATCAGAAAGAGAGGCGTATGTTGAGTCGCTGCACATGCAACTTGACTCATGGAAGTGGATCCACAAGGTGGATTTGGGTTTATTGTGTATTTTTCTTCAAGATGAGATCCACTTACATATGGGCAAGGCCGATTTCAAGCGCCGCGAGGAGGCGAACATTGGAGCTAAAGAAAACCTTTGGGGATAGCTCAGGGGAACTTGACTCATATGTGTGGATCCACTGGGTGGGTTGGGAAACTTTGTTTGTTTTTTGATATTCATACAGAGAGTTGGTGTTTCTTGAGCGTAGGAAAGAGTAAGTATGGATGTTATAAGATTATGTATATATATCGATCAGTTGTTCAGTGCGTGGCTTGAAGGTTGCCTTGGTGCTGGGAGGATTGGGGGTGATATGAACGTGCCATTGTCAAGTGATATGATGCCTCAGAATTAATGGTGTGAGATGGATGCATAGACATTGATGGAACGTAGCAGAAAGAGATGAGGTTTTGTCAGGTATATCTCAAGTATGTCTTCGTAGCAAAAGTATGATTCGCTCTGCTGCTTGCCTTGCTTCAATATCGGCTTCTCATCCACTGTCAACGACCTCAGAAAACCACTGTCTCAAAGCCTGAGCCAAGACACCAGGCAACTCCTTCACATCGCCCACCACCAGATAATATGGAAACGGGAATCCATCCAAATACCTCTTCATCTGAATCTCTCCACTGTCGCTGAAGATTGCCTGTTTCATATCCATAATCGACTCCCCCTTCAACAGTGCATCCACAATCACAAATACAATCATAATATGCTCTTCCTGTGCCTGCCGTACAAGTCGCCGTATGGTGTCATGATCCTCGCACACGCCGTCACTGACAATGAGTTCAAGTTGCCAGAGGTCGGTACCCGCATTGAAATTCTTCCGCCTAGCCTCGCGGAAAAGACCGATAGACTCAGCGACAAGCTTGCGAACATTCGTCTTCGTCTGCTGGAATCCGAAATGCTGCAAGACCTGTGCGCCAGCTTCGGACAGGAAAGGCTTGTCGAAGGCATGAGCGACGTGTACCTCGTTACCAAATCCGACAACGCTGATCTCTCCCACTTCAAGCATACTTAGGCTTTTTGCGATAAGGGCGAGTGTCTCGAAAGCTAATTGTCCGCTTCCAGACTCGCCCATGGATTTGCTGTCGTCGATAGCGAGCATGATCTGGTAATTGCGCTTGGACGGGATGGAGCGACGCATCCAGATCTTGTCACGTTTGTATTGGGAGGCTATGTAGGGGATGATGCGCTTGATGTTGAGGCGTTTGCCTGTCCGGAAGTCGCCGCGCATCTTGGTGGCGAGGGTGGGAGCAAGGATGAGGCGAAGTTGTTCGGTGAGGGACAATGAAAGGTCGCGTGTGAGGTTCTCGTAGTGTGACCAGAGGCGGCGGGCTTCTTCACCAGAGCGAGCCGAGTTTTCTTCTGCGCTTCGGATATTGGTAATCGAGAAGTTGCTGTCCAAGTCCTCGATATCTCCGTCGCTTTGAATGTCTGCTAGGTTTACCTGAGCTGGTCTTTCGCTTGGATCGAGAGTGTTGTTGATAAAGATACTTGGTTTTGGCTGCTTCGGCTGATCCCTTGAACCTTCCATGACGGTATCTAGAACATCATCATTGGTCTCATCGTTTACAGTCGCACTGTCCTCGTGTGCTTGGTTGGGAGGGAATTCGCGAGGTTCTCCACGTATCTCCGAGTCCATAGCATCTTCATTCAGCGCGCGGGCTTCTTCGTCTGTAGCGGCACCTAAAGCCTGTGTATCACCATCCACTTCTTCGTTTTGAAGGTGTTCGAATTCTTGATTCGCCATATCTACGTTTCTTGTCTTTGGCAGGCCCTTCTCTTCTTGCTCTGCAGCCTCTCTGATCTGTGCAGTTTGTCTGTGCCATTCCTTGAGCGCATCTCCGAGTTTCTTGAAAGCCTGACTCGCATTGCTATCATCTTGCTGACCATCTTGCGATTGCTCTCCCTGGGATCGATCCTTGCTAGGACCTAGTTGACCGTTGTCCGCTGCGGCTTCAGCGTCGACCTGGTCCAGGGCGCTGCCTTTGGTTCCCTTGCTTGCTTGAGCGTGACTTGTAGATTGTTCTTCGTTGTCTTGCTCCTGGTTCAGATCTCCATTGAAGCCTCGTGCATCACTAGGTGCGGCGTTCTCTGGATCCACGGCAGCATCGTCTGCCCGGTCATGGAGAAGACCTAGGTCGTTCTCTTCTTCGTAGTCATCACTTGGCTCAGTATCGACAGGAGAATGTGCGGCTTCTGCATCATCGGCCTCCACTTCAGCCTCCTCGAGATCGTCTGCTTGCGCGGTCTGAGCATCCGCAATTTCCTTTAATTCGTCATCCAGGGCAATGTCATCCTGGTGATCTGTTCTATCCTCTAGCGCTTGCTTTCCTTCAATGTCTGACATACCATCCATATCACTTTCTCCAGAGTCTGTACCTGCTTCGGAGCCATCAGTGTTATTCAAGTCCATCTCCTCAGGCAGATCGAGATTTTGCCCTTCCTGGGTATGAGAATCCAATTTGTCGGCTTCCTCTTTCGCTATTTCTTCGCCTTCTTCCGCACCTTCATGGTTCATCTCATTATCCTCTTCGTTGTCGGCCTCCGCCTTGCCGGCATGTTGGGCATCAGATTCAGCAGCCATCTGCTCGTCTTGGTCGGGCTCTCCTTTTGATTTCGACCCCTTCCTTTCCTTATCTGTATCTTCCGCTTCGCCGTCCCAAAGCTTTTCGTCCACAGCTGTTGGATCCAAATTGTCAACACTGCCCGTTTCCTCGTCGATATCATTGTTGTCGTCGTCGTGGTCACTCGCTATCTCATCATCATCTTCTTTATCAGATCCTTCTCCCGCTTCACCCTGCATCTCATCATAATCCATATTTACAGCATCCTCCTGATCCTGGATTTCTTCACGCTCATTGTCTTTAATTAGCCCCTGTGCAAGCTCAGACAAATCTTCATCATCTTGTATATCTTTGCTAATGTCTTCTAAACCTTCTCCCTCACCGAGCCCTGTTCCTCCTTCAGGCTTCTCTGCCTTCGCCGAATTAGCGACCGGATTCTCCGTAGGGCTGCAAAATCCTTCCAAAGCGATCTGTGTGAATGAGTGAGTCAACAGTGACGAAAGCTTGCAGAGTGATCCATGAAATCTAAGATGTCGATGTAGAGCAGCCTTGTGAATGTTATGATACTGTTCGACAATGGGCAGCGCCATGGCGCAGATTGCTCCCGCGACATTGAGGTTGCTTTCTTCAACAGGGTCTAGTCGACGCATCATTGAGATTGCAGCATCGAGGCACTTGTTTACTTCGGCCACCTGTAGGTTTTTGAGGCTGCTCTCTTGGCAGGTGTTCACACGGAAAAGCCACGCGACACCATCCGACGTCGGCGTTACTGCACTAGGGTCTCGCAACCGTTGTATGGCAACCAATACGGCGTCAATTACTCCTGACATAGCGTCGTCAAAGGCGTTGACATTAACTGATTGTGCTCCATTCATATCTTCCTTGCTAGTGCGATTCTTTAGACTAGTCCATGACTCGATCTCTGTAAGGATATAGCCTAATGCCGGATTACTTTTCATCAAGTCTCGCAGATTTGTCTTGAGATCTTGCAATAAGATTTTTGCCTCTGCAAGCCTTTCATCATAACGCGATGATGTCAAACCGAGGAAGGCAAGAGAGACTTCTGGTAAATTGTTGATGGCCTTGGCCGAAGCTAAGACTCGTTCTTTCCAATACTCGAAACCTTTCAGTATCGTTGATAGATCTATACCTCCCAATATACCATGTTTCTCGATTATGGAGGAGCCAATTTCTAATATTGAGGGAAGCCACCTCATGAGGTAGCGGATCTCATTCGCCGAAGTAGCCCTCCTGGGGTGTTGGTGCTTTAGAGCGCGCGAGTCTGGGGACAGTCTTTCCAATGTCTTGATAGACTCTTCAAACACGTTAAGCGCGGCGAAAGTGCTTGCTAACAATGTTTTCTGCCCAAGTATTACAGACACCATACTCTCCAGATATCCGAGGCTCCTAGATACCTCACCATGGGTGAGGTCCTCGGAATGGCCTCGCCCACTCTCTCGTGCACGAGGCATGAGACTGATTGTTTTGTGGAAATAGTACTGCGCGGCTTTCGAATCGCTCGGGTACCATCCATCGCCGAAACCAGGACTGTGAGTCAGTATTGCAGCTGTTGAAGCCTGCTTGGCGAGAGCGTGTGCGCTCATGCTGGACCGGAACCCCATCTGACGTAACGACTTTAGCGTATCTGCGAAAAGCTTGCGCTTTCTTGCTTTCAGATGCTTGACAGCCTCATTCTTCTCTTTAGCCATTTCCGTCGGGGTCTCTTTTTGCAGCGCCTTTATACTGCTATACAACTCAGCGCCAAATGTATCAAGGTATGGTGCGGGATCAAATGTAACAAAGATAGGCAAAATCATTCGAATCATGCGAGTAGCAGTTGATATGGGCCTAGTAAAGCGCTCTTGCTTCGTTTGCCAAGTCTGCAGGCGCTGCTGACAGATTTGCAAGGCGCGAGGATTCACCAAGTCGACTGGTATAACGCTCAAAATCGGTGGTGCCGGCAGGTCAGCAAGTGTGGGAATTCCTTGCCCAATGATTGTCTCCGCAGACTGTGCAAGTAATGTTCGATACTTGCGGATGACCTTGAAAAGCTTGTGGTGAGAGCGTTTTGCACTGTCACGTAGCGCATTGATATTGGTATCCTTCCAGCTTGCAAGCAGAAGGATCTCTTTCATATCTTTCTCCAAAGGTTGACGTCCCTTTTGCAGAAACTCCCGCACAGAGGTTTCGAAAAGGGTGTAGTAGCTTATAAAGCTCGTAACAGCATTATACACTACACTGATTAAAGGAACGTCTTGCATGAGCATATCAAGATGGCTCCTGAAGCATGTGATCATGCCTAGACGATGGGTATATTGTCCCATGGAAGCAGTCGTCATGAAAGTTGCAAGTGTGCTGAAAAGATTCTCTGCATGCACACGTACATCCTCTCCGGCACGGATCATAGAGAGCGGCGCAGCGATGATGACCTCGTATGCGACGAACCACCACGAATCTGCGTCATTATAGCACTTTTGATCTTCCATGTCCAGTAATCGAGCCCAAGTCGAGAGTTCAGCTCGACGCCAGCTAATGAGAAGCTCTGTGAGCTGGTCGTATAAAGCCACTGCCGTGTACTCCTTGCTTGCCACAACCTGCCACTCATGAACATAGCCATGTAGCTGCTCTGTCTTGGTCAGTAGCTTGGCGATTGGCTCGGTGTGTCGCAGCGACATTAACTCGGTTGATGTTTTGAGGACCTCGCCTAGCGTTGCATGCTCAGGCCATGCTTCTTGAAGATCACCGAACCTTGCCTGGACGTTACGAACGAGAACAACCAATTTTTGAGCTTGCGCTAGATCAGCATCTGTATAAAAGTTATAGAGGCTCCCTTGTGCACCTCCCCCGTGCAAGCGTTCCTTGATCTCGTATAAGCTCAGCACGAGCGCTGAAATTAACTTTCCAGCCGGTGTAGGGCTTCTCGATATATTAGCTTCACCTTGCCACATTCTTGCAATATCCTCTGTTGCACTATGGAGCAAATGCAGGAGTCCTTTGGGGGCGCTTTGGGTATTCTGGAAGATCTCTCGTTGCACCTGTGCAAGGCGTTGGGCTCGTTCCTTCGGTCCGATTCTGTTGCCTGATAGTCGTTCTATATCATTCTCAGGCGGCTGAATGTAATTCGGAAAGAGCTGGTTGAAGTCTTGGTCGTCAGCCTCAATATCGTCTTCTTCGCTACCGCGGTAGCGGTACAGCGAAGTCTCGATAGCGCTTTGCTGCTGGTCACGGCCAAGTTCCTCTTCCCACTCTTCATAGATACTATGAAAGGCTTGAATCACGGCGTCCGCAGACTCTGCTTCTAGATCATGACCTACGTTCCGCGCTACAGCCATATAGCTAAAAAATTGTAGACGGCGGTCTATCCGATGCCTACTATGGTTCTGGATGTCGAAAAGCGTTACATTGCAGATATGATAAGGGTCTGCGCCGAAAAAGGGCGTAATGTCACATAGGTACTTGATATCATCATCATCACCAAGATTCTTTGGAGAGCCAGCAAATTGAGCAAGTGCCAAGCCGACATCTAGGCCTTGCAGCATGGCAATCAAAGGCTTCGTGACGTCCTTGTAAGCGGAAAAGCTTTGTGATAGTCGCAGCACAGCTTGGGCGATATTGGTTCTCAATAGCCCGATCTCCTGAGCCTGAGCAGGTTGGCTTTCGTGGGTTATTTGCAACGCAGGTAATCTCGGCAGCCTCAAGACAATCCTACTCATTATGTTGTCGAATTCCGCTTGCAGCTGTCCGAGCTCGGATACTTTGGGGCGAACGACAGGTGGGACTTCGGGTTCAGCTCCTAAGAATTCGAGATCCTGCTCAGCTAATTGAATGCGAAAACTTGACCTCTGCCCCGAGAACACCTTCTCAAATTCCCGAAGCGCTCCGATTTTACTTGCAAACTCTGCTTTGCGCTTGTTGTGCCGAGCCTGATCTACGATTGGTCTCAGAGCTGGGTCAAAGCGTCGGTCAGGTACGTAAAGAAGCAAGCACCCGGCAAAGAATCGTACACAATGAGAGGAAGCCTCCGAGAACTCTTCATGATGTTCACTCGAAGCCCACGGGGTGTCAAAAGCTTGGGGATCCATGACTTCGGCGATACAGAGACCAAGATGCTGGACCCGTTCATCAAATGAAAGTCCATCATGTGCGCCCCCTCCAGATCGCTGAAGGAGTTGGTCCATATGCAATTGTGCTTTTCTGAGACTGTCACCCTGATCCTGCATGGTTAGCGCCTGCTGCACCTCAGTTTGCAATATCCTTAGAAAATGGTAAAGCTGGTCTAGGGGCTTCTTCTGAATGGCCTCCGTTGTAGCTGTAAGATGCTGGGCAATTAAGTCGATTTCAGTGCGCAGCAAGTCCAGAGATCGTAGAGGCACCTCGCTAGTACCCTTGAGTTTCTGCAGTAAAGAGACTGGTAGGATACTCCGGAATGCTCCCATTTCCACATCTTGATGACCCATAGCCGTCATGTCGTTCAGCTGTAAGAGTTTCTTCCAAGTTGTTGAGGTGCCCTCGAATTCCATTGAATGTGCCGTTGGTCTTCCAGCGAGTAGGCCTAATACAGAACGAGACCCTGGGATGCTGACGCCCTGGGCAGCGTCATATTGACAGAATGCTTCAAATTCGGCCTGGAGATAGGGCGGGACATTCAATGAGGCTGAATTCGATAGGCTGCTAAGATCATCCAGTATGTCCTGCATATCCTAATATTGCATCAGCATTTGTATCCTACCCGCAGAACGATAACATACAATTAGAGGCCCCAAATTAGGGGACAAGGTAGTCTCTATAGAAGTGTGCAAATGTACTATAGAGCTTTGCAATACTTCGAGCTCCCGAAAAGAGGCTCCCGAACTCCATTTCAAGGCATCAAAACGATCAGCAAGCTTCCCCACATGAATGCTAAACTCAAGTTCGGATAGATTCTTGGCAGTTGCTGGTCTGAACGCAGTCCATAGGCTATTCATACAAAGACCGGAACACAATTGCCAGGAAGCGTTGAAAGTATCAAGCTTTTTTCCCAGTTCGCGAGCAATGTCGCCTCCCTGACCTCCCAGGGACAAACCCTGAGCGCACAAGGATCTTCCAATTGTTTGATATGCTTGGAAAACGCCTTCGTCAAAATCTGATGACTGCCCGAGATCGAGGAGGTCTTGGAGGTAGGTCAAGACATCGCAAGAGAATGAGTGATTGTGCTGGCAATGATATCAGTACATAGTAGATGTACATGAAAACCAGAGTACCAACCTGGCGGATCCTGAGATCGTCATATATCTGGCCCTCAATGCTGCTCCGCATATAGAGACCCATGTCTTGTAAGAATCCCGCCAGAGGCTGAGTGGAGTCGTTGTAGAATCTCCCATTTCTCAGATATATCAATGATCTTTCTAGTCGAGACCATGGATGTTGGTCACTCAAGCATATCCTACAATCTACATGGTCAATATTCTGTAAATAGCCACATACTTCTACCAGTAATTCAGAGCAGGTTGCGAGCCAGGATAGATTGTTGGAACGTAACTTATAATCTTCTGCGGACAATAAAATGGGGTTGTTGAATGGATGGATTGTCTAAGCGATCGATTAAAACACGAGGTTGGGCCTTCATATTCGGCGCAACTGACCTGCATAGATCCGAAATCTGATGAGGTAAGTATCAGCTCTTTCCCCAGCTGCTCATAAGCATCATGTATGGCATGGAAGATTGACCCATCATTAGCCGATGCCATTGCGTATGTCTCCGCAATCTTCGAAAAGGCTAATAGCTTTGAGGGCGATAGACGATTTAAGCCGTTCTGGATCTGGGTCTCCCATAGGCGATAAATCTTTAGATCTGAGAATGTTAGGTGATCGAAAAAGATTGAAAGAAGTCTACTGAGCCGAGTCTCGTCCATACTGTTCCAATCGAAAGCTTGAAATAACTCGAAACGAGAAAAAGAAGATTCGCAATCAGAATATCTAAGGTTGATCAAAGGAGCCAGAATTCGAGCTGGCATGAACAGCTCGATCGACCTGTTCCGCATGGCTCGCGAGAGCTCGCCATGACGTGGATCCATTGTCATAAACAACCTGAAATCTTTGTGAGGCTTCACAAGCTGAGCACTGCCATCTGGATCGCGGTGTTCATTGACACTTAAGACGCCGTCCGGCTCTAGAAGTGAGTTCAGTCTATCAAGGACCGAAGGACTGCATAAATTGGCATTATCCAGAACTACCCATTGTCCTTGCTTCAACGCTTTGACGAGAATCCCGTCGACCCACTCGAAGCGAGCGCGGTTGTCATCCGCGGCTAGTGCTATAATTTCCTCACATTCGATTACAAAGTTATTGTATCTCGGTCCAAAACCTTCCTGAGCGACGGTTCGGACTAGTTCCAGCACGTCAAGTAGGTTAATTGCCGGACGTCGAAGCCGAGATTCAAGTTCTCCCAGATAGCTACTCGACCCATCCACGGATATGAGGTTCGTGATAAGATCCCTGCAAGTACATTCATGTAGTCTCCTGACAAACCCAACTACCGCTCGTTGAGGATCTATTTGATCGTAGCCACCTATCATGTCCAAAGTGTCCGTTTCCGCATTCAGGGAAATCTGTACAACCTCAGCACCGACCATGCTCGCAAGCTGGAGGATCATGCTGGACTTTCCAGACCCAGACATCCCAACCAACAAACAAGGCCACTGATTTTGGACGCAAAGCATTACGGATTCTGCGATCTCCAAGTTCAATCTTGATGTCTGAAAGCCCTGAGTCGGGCTTGGTTGCAGCTTCAAGTCTCTAGGCAGAACAGCGAGGCCAATCTCAAGCAGGCTTCCGCACTTCCCGTAAAAGTAGGTACGAGATTGATCGTGGGATATATATTGCTCCAATACCTTTGATACGAACGTAGCGTCTTCGATGGTTCGGAACCGTTGGAGGAACAATAATTGCTGAAAATCCGCAGGACTTGCAAGGGGCAGCAGTCCGTTGGTCGAAGTCATCAGATGAAGCCAACGAAGCACATCTCGGAGATTGATCTCCCATGGACCTCCGTGTGCTTCGAGTGTGCGATTGACCTGGAGAGCATGATTCAACGCAATGACGCTATGTAAGGTCTTCCCTCTATCATCCTTGGAAATATCTGGGTATACTTCAGATGAGATAGTCATTAGATCCTCTGCGTTGAAATTGTCAGCATAGACGACAGTGAAGCGATCTATGAAAGAAGCAGGCAGTCCTTTTCTACCACCCCCCTGATGGTGAGGGTTTTGCGCCGCGAACACAATGAAATCCGGGTGTCTTTTAAATGTCTGATTTAATTCAGAGACGTATACTTGACCTCGATGATCGAGACAAGCGTTCAATCCTTCGAGCACGCTCTGCGAAGCTAGGTTCATCTCATCTAAGAGGACCCACTCGCCTTTCTGCATCGCTCGAAGGAAAGGTGCATCGCGCCAAATAAAGTTGCCTGCCTCTTCTCCTTCAATTGGAACATCAGACCCGAAAAGATCCATCAAGTCCGTTTGGTCTGATAGATTGATACGTGTTAGGGGCATCCCAATGCTTTGAGCAAGGGCAGCTACGAGAGTCGTTTTTCCAACCCCGGGGCTGCCTTCTACCAAGATTGACTTGCTGAACTGTAAAGCACGTGCGATCTTCATAGCATTGGACAACGTGGTAGGGGCATGTAGGCTATATCTGGAATCTAACCCCGATGCAAGCGATCTCGCAAGACCAAATGGACCAATGGTGAAGCTTACGTCTGTAGAGCAAAGCCGGTAATCCTGATCGTAGAGGGAGGAAAAGTCTTGACCAAAAGCTTCGGTAAGCTTAGAGACGCATGCGCGACGTTCAAAAGATACAGCATTCTCCGATATGACCATTTTTGAGGCAGGATTCGCCCCCAAGCCGTCAATGTAGACCATCGCAGCTCCGTGGAACAGAGTAAGTCTGAGGTCTGAATGCTGGAAGTCATTTACAAATTGTACCCAAGTAAGCAGATCTCGAATTGAGATGTGCGGTGTAGCAGCATTGTATGTAGCAGAATACCAAGCTGCAAACGTGATCATGGCTTTAGCGAACCTGGACATTCGAGGACTTAGCTTGGCTTGCACGATCTCTAGCATCTCCTCTTCAGATGACGAATTGGGCACCCAGATCTCAGTGAACCGATTCCGAAGAGCGGGAGACAATTCACGCTTACCGTAATCACCTCCTGGGTTCATGGTCGCGAGGAATTGAAAGCCGGGTGTTGCTTTGATCAGGCCATCAGCTGTCCCTTTCTCCGCGAGGAAGAGAGTGCGACCAGGTTCTAAGACGCTATTCAAGCGTTCAAGCACCGAGTCATCGGCAAGAGAAATTTCATCTAGCAGGTAGTGTTGACCATTACGCATTGCATTGACAAGGCTACCATCGACCCATTCGAACAGTGAATTCACCCTCCTTTTGCTCTCCTCTACACGAATGTGCATCTGGTCAGATACGGTTGCTCTTGCATGACGCCGCAAGACTGCGTAGGTTTCCCAAAGCTCGGGAAGTTCGTGCTCGTGGTCTTCCTCGTCGACCCCGGATTCTCTCAGGGCAGCTCTGAGATCACACTTCAGCTGTGCTTCAGCGTGGGCTTTGTTTCTTATCGGGCGTTGAGCCCCAATCAGATCACCAGTCTCCATGTTTTGATGAGCGTTCACTATGTACAGCTTGGTGTTGCTCATCTCCGCAATCAGTTGGCAAATAGTTGTCTTGCCAGATCCTGTCTCCCCAACGAGTAGGACAGGTTCATTGTTCTTCAAGGCTTCAGTAACCAGGGTGTAGAGACGGCGCATCGACTTGGTCCAGACAACGCCTAGTGGTGATTCGACAGACGTGGAAAATCTGTCTCCGGTCCTAGCCACTCCATAGAGATGAGAGTCGTCTATCTTGACATTCATGACATCCTCAATGATTTTCTTTACCACAGAGCGCTCCTCTTGATTACGCACTCGCTCAGCCAGCAGTAGGAAGCCATTGATCGCTAGATGCTCCTGCAGACCTACTTCACGTGAAGCCCACCGAAATAGATCTCTGAGGGTAACAAAGCTGTTCCTCTGTTCAAAGAGCCGCTCGGTCTGACGCATCTTAGTTAGCTCCTTGTAGACCTTAACCATCTTTTTGCAGAATGATGGAGCTATCCGGCTTCTCTCGCGAAGGATCGTTTCCAACTCATCTTCTGGGATATCATCAAAGTGAAGTTCCAGAAAGCGATTCCTGAACGCGCGGGATAGGACTTTCCGGCCACCATACATTCCAGGCGGATTTTGCGTTGCGAAGAGCATGAAATCCGGGTGTGGCCTCACCATTTGCTGGGTTTCTGGTATCAGGAGCTCCCTGTTATCATCCAGTAGTCGATTAAGGGCCTCCAGCACATCGGTTGGAGCCAAATTCAATTCGTCTAGAACAACCCAGTAGCCTTCTCGAAGAGCTTGGACAAGGACACCCTCTTGATACTGGAGGCGGCCATCAGGACCCGAAACATAAGAGCCAAGATACTCTTGTAGATCGGTGTGTTCGTGGTTGTTGATCCTCACAAAGTTGTTTCCGGATATCCGGGCAAGGTAGTCAACCATGCTGGTCTTACCGGAAGAGGTCGGACCTTGGAGCAGAATAGGAAACTTGCGGGTCGATGTTGCTCGCACAAGATTCAACAAATTGCGTTCGATAAAGGGAGTAATGATGTATTGAGCTTGTGGCTCGATGGGTTGTGCGCCTCGTAAGATCCAGTAATGCTTGAACTGAATGTAGTCCCTGCTCTCTTTTGGTGGATGAGGAGTCTGGTGTAATATTGCTCCACTGTTCCTCTGCCCAGCCAAGATATGCTTGTCTATAAGCGGCTTCAAAAGCAATTCCGACTCCCTGTCCAAGGATGTCATGAAGCTCATCGAGAAGCCTTCAAAGAGAGCTCGGCGAAGTCCGTAAAAGGGAGCATTTTGTGAGACGTAGAGCAATGTTCTAGTCAAGGTGCGAAGACTAAAATGTGGTTTTTGCTTAGCGCCGTCGACGAGCTGATTAGCATCAACCAGCCTTTTGATTTCAATATACAATTGAGCAACGTCGGTAGCAGCGCGAACGTCTACATGATTTTCACCCAAGTACGCCTTCACGACTGGTACAAGATTCTCTAGATCTTTATCTGGTGCTTCAATGAATAGCTCGGTGAATCTTGACCGAAGACCCATAGGAAGGTCACGCTTGCCAATATCCGTTGCAGGATTCATAGCACCAAAGATACGAAAATCTCTATGCGCATAGATACGCTCAGCGTTTCCAGACTCTGTCAACAATATCGAGGGACGACCATCGACCGTCTGAGACAGCAGATCTGCCAAGCTCTCTAAAGTGTCTGGCGAAGCAAGGTTGATCTCATCTAGAAGCACCCATTCCCCATTTCTAGCTGCCTTGACGATATTACCCTCGATAAAAGAGAACGCGAAGCCTTTCGAGCCGCTAGCTAGGTGCTTTTGAAAGATACTAACGTCAGAAGCAAACTTGTCCCATCTGCTTTTCAGTTTCTGGACCCTAGATGCCTCCACTTTTCTCTTCTTGGATAGGGGCTCGTTGATTGATTGATCATTATTTTGCCCCGTTGGCTTGAAACGTTCATCTGTCATGCGCAGGGCTTCCTGCCATAAGGCTAGAGCACGAGCCCACCTGCCTTTCGATATCGATTTACCCAGAAGCTCAACGTAGCGCTGATTTCGCTTTGAGGTAAAAGTCAGATCTAGCAACTCATCGAAATCTTCTTTCATGGGTATGGCAAGGGCCCTCATATTGACTGGCTTGTAACCACCGAGAAGGTCGCCTACTTCGCTCTGTTGTGATAGGTTCACTACGGTCAGTTTCTGGCCCAATGCATCAGCAAGCCGCTGCACGACAGTGGTCTTGCCTGTGCCAGTCTCACCAACCAAAAGGCACGGCTCTGCCCGCTTAACCGCCACCGCAATCGATTCGAGGATTCGAATGACGTGTTTCGTGGTCGCGAAAGGGCTATACTCAAAGCGATTACTCGGCGACTTAACACCAAGGGCCATTTGTCGCTTAGGCAAAGTCGTACGACCTATACGGAATGCTGAATCAAATGCGAAGTAATCGGGTTTGCGACCCTCCAAGCAGTATTTGACACGTTCAGCAGGCATATGCAGGCCTTGAGCGATAAGATCAAGGCGGTGTGCTCTCTGCGATCCCAAAGCATAGGCTCCGAGAAAGCAATCAACAGCCTCAAGGAATATGTGGTCATTCAAGGCATCAGATATCGGTTCGTTGCCAAAGATGATGCCTGCAGATGACAGGAGGTCTTGAACTCTTCCGCACCATCTCAGAAGATCTTGAGGCCCAAAAGGTCTCGAGACGCTCGTCTTTAAGGGAGTCTTGGAAGCATTTGGGGAGTCTTGCTGTATCAGGATCTGATAAACGGCCATAAATTTAGGTATATAAGCGTGAAGGAGCGAAAACTTATTGGTGACAATTTCGGCGAGCTCGCTATCTGATGCTACCTTCAAGGGTACCTGCAACCAATGGGGTGTGCCAAGCATACCTGCTATAGGGATGACCTCTTCTCCCCGAGTATTGATGGTCGACCGTATAGTAGCGATAAGCTTAAAGCCAGCAGCAGCCTTAATGGTCTCCCCCCCATTCGGTAAAAATAGTTCACGTCGTTCCAGCAATGGTGCCAAAGTGCTGACGATCTCCGTCGGAGCTCGGTCTAGGTCTTCGATGATTAGCCATCTACCTTCAGTCACTGCTGTCGTCAAAACGCCCGGACTCCAGCTAAATGAACCTGGCGTTTTCGCATTGGTATACACGCCAACAAGTGATTTCGCGTCAGTCTGCCCATTGAGGTGAAGAGTGACCATCGAAGAACTTTTCCCAAGTTCCCTTGCAACATCTGTGATTATTGAAGTCTTCCCCGTACCGGAACAGCCAGTCACTAGTAATGGCTTCGATGAATTCACAGCCTCAGCGAACGAATGGATATTGCCTCTTGTAGTCCCTGTCATGACAAGCGATGTAGGTCCCGGATCTTTCTCATTCAGTCGGGGTACGAGAATTCCGGCAATGCAGGCTGTAGTTGCTGAAAAGTTTTCGGTTGTGAGCATTCGTTCGTTTGACCTTACTCGTCCCGGCCCGTCCACACCACGAGCTTCTTTCTTTAGCTGTAACATCTGACCGAGGTATATAAGCCTCTCCTGTTCCCATAAGCTGAAGAATGAATAATCGATGGTTTTGTCTTCCCATGGACCCAGTATCCCATCTTCCCCAATGTAAGAATTGATCATAGACAACAAAGCCGCATCGGAAGCATGAAGATATAGGCATATTAGCCTTATAGCGAGATATCTAATGTATGGCTGGACATGGTTGAGAAGCATCTGCAGCTTTGCTGGTGAAATGGCTGGTGCGAACGCTTGATTATCAAATTTCAGAAGGCGGCCTAGGGCAAGTAGAAGTGTTCTTAATGTATCCGTAGGCAATTCATGAAGTGCTGTAGCGTCTCGCGATGCCAAAGCTTCCAGTATCCCCCGTTTCCGGTTCAGCAGATATCCTGCGTATACCGAGAGATGAGGCGCCGAAGGGAGGACTATCGCCAGGGCTGCCAAGGCGAACAAGTCTTCCGACTCTGTATTTGTCAGCCATCTGCTACATATTTCCGCGAAGATTCCCTCGTGTGTTGCGAAAACGGCAATGGTGTGTGTCGGGTTGAGGGCAAGTTGTGAGAGTGTGTCTAGGTATTGTTCATTGCTCCCTTGATGCAATAAGTCGGACAACTCCTCTGGAAACTCGTGAAGATGAGAGAAATGATCCAGTAGCTGCGCTGAGCACCTCGAGACGTCCATCTTCGAGTGGCTACAATCAAATCTGCTTCGATGCCTCCACGGAAAAAAGTTTGTGATGAATATACTTTAGCCGAGGATTCGCCGCGGAGCGGAATTAGCGTCGCTGCGGGCTTGGCGTTGATATTGGCCGCAGCTCAATCCAGCGTGCCCAGCATACGGAGCATGGCAGTTTCGACGATGAACAATGATGGACCTATTCAGGATGATCCTGAAAGCTCCTTTTCTTCCAGGCTATCTCAACAAGCTTGCAACACGGCTGAAGATTCTGATGGTGATCATCACCCAGATCTCAGCCAGGACGATGCGCTTTTAGGTGACGGGAAACTTTCGTATCATTTTCTAGGTCATATATCGTTGAAATCAACTAATAATCTGTAGAATGACTTTCAAACGCAAAGCAAAGTCACCTTCAGGACTTGGGCTTCCAAACTTCCTTTCGCAGCATTCGAATCAACCGTCCCGGAGCGCCAGCCCGCATGACTTACCAAATCCACCTCTACCCACCGCTCGGAGCCGTAGGCTGCGCGAAGTTTCTTCGACTAACGATTCTGATATCGCACTCAGCTCTGGCAACGGTCATGCAAATAAGGGACTTGCTTACGGCGATAGCAAGGATAGCTCATCTCTAGACTGGTACACGGAGGGTCCCGGACGGCGTGTAGGCTATGATGATCTTACGGCAATTGACTGGATCTTCGAATATACCAAAGAGCGGCAACGTTTACGGTACCTCTATTCACAGGCAACAGGCCTCTTCGGTCACGCACAACAGATACTGGATGCCAGTCAGATCTGGATAGTATTGATCGCTACAGGGCTAGCCTCTGGGATTCTCGCTGCGGGCATAGATGTAGCCAGTGACTGGCTTGCGGATCTGAAAAATGGATATTGCCGTGATGGAAAGGGCGGAGGCAGATTTTATCTCAACAGAGGATTTTGTTGCTGGGGACACGAAGAATTGGCACAATGTCAAGATTGGAATCTTTGGAGCAGTGCGCTTCATGTGCGGTCATCGGCAGGAAAATATATTGTGGAGTATGTCTTTTACATCCTCTACTCAGTCTTTTTCGCATTCTGCGCAAGTGTTCTTGTCAAGCATTTCGCGATATATGCCAAGCACAGCGGTATCCCCGAGATCAAAACTGTACTTGGTGGTTTTGTTATCCAGCGCTTCATGAGTTTGTGGACATTGATTGTGAAGTCGCTCGGTTTGTGCCTTGCTGTAGCCTCCGGACTGTGGCTTGGAAAGGAAGGCCCCTTAGTCCATGTAGCATGCTGTTGCGCAAACCTCCTGATGAAGCTGTCACCAAGCTTAAATGATAATGAGGCCCGGAAACGCGAAGTCCTTTCTGCCGCCGCAGCGGCCGGAATCTCTGTTGCATTCGGATCGCCTATTGGGGGAGTGCTCTTCAGCCTTGAGCAGTTGTCGTACTATTTCCCAGACAAGACCATGTGGCAAAGCTTTGTCTGCGCTATGGTCGCTGCTGTGACGTTACAAGCTTTCAATCCGTTCCGTACAGGCAAGCTTGTTCTCTACCAAGTCACTTACAGCACCGGATGGCATGGCTTCGAGATGGTTCCCTTCGCGATTTTAGGAGTCCTAGGAGGCTTGCATGGTGGGCTGTTTATCAAGGTAAATATGAAAATCGCGAGATGGCGCAGAACATCGGTGTGGGCATCTTCACCCATCCTCGAAGTTCTAGCAGTCGCTGTTGTGACCGCAATCGTTAACTTTCCGAATAAGTTCATGAGGGCTCAGTCATCAGAGTTAGTTTACATGTTGTTTGCTGAATGCGCAAACCTCAAGGATGACCAATTCGGCATTTGTAAAACCGGAGCAGCCTATGCAGGTGTCATTCTACTGCTTTTGCAGGCCGCGGTGGTAGGCTTCTTACTCGCATCAGGCACATTCGGGCTGCAAATTCCCGCTGGCATCATACTCCCATCTATGGCGATAGGTGCTCTTTACGGAAGGGCTGTAGGAGTCATTGTTGAAGTCTGGCAGGGGAACCATTCCAATGCGCTGATATTTTCAGCCTGCGAACCAGATGTTCCATGCATCACACCTGGCACATACGCGATCATCGGGGCAGCTGCTGCTCTTAGCGGAGTCACCAGGATGACAGTCTCGATTGTCGTCATAATGTTCGAGCTTACAGGTGCTTTGACATACGTCCTCCCTATCATGATTGCCGTCATGGTCAGTAAATGGGTGGGCGATGCTTTCGGCAGGCGTGGTATCTACGAAAGCTGGATTCACTTCAAAGAGTACCCGTTCTTGGACAACAACGACGACACCCCTGCCCCCGATGTCCCGGTATCCCAGATTATGACTCAGACACACGATTTGTCGGTCTTGACAGCTACCGGTCATACTATTCAATCCATCCACAATATGATTGTTGCTCAACCATTTCGCGGTTTCCCCGTGGTTTCTAATGCCGCCAAGAATATCCTATTGGGCTACATATCTCGTACAGAGCTGATATACGCAATCAAGCTAGCCGCGGCCGAACCCAGAAAATTACCTCCGTCAACCGAGGTCTTCTTCTCTCATCAACCTGGGACCGACCCACACGCTACCCTAGACCTCCGCCCCTGGATGGACCAAACGCCTATCACGCTCAATGCCAAAAGCAGCCTTCAATTGACATTCAGCATGTTTTCGAAGCTTGGGCTGCGATACGTCTTGTTCTGCGATAGGGGCGTACTTCAAGGCTTGCTCACAAAGAAAGACATCTGGTATGTACTGGACAGCGCTGAGGCTGCGACACCCAAGATGGGCTCCGGTGTCCTCAGGGAGGAGCAGGGCGGAGAATCGAGGGGTCTGCTCAATCGAGATGACAACGATGGCGATGGCCTTGATAGTCCTACATATGAACGCTGAAGCATGCCGTTCTCACCAATTCCTGAGTTTAACATTGGAACGCCTCGCAAGGGGGCCTCCACCGCATCCTTCGATCCGAAAACGTTGTAGACGACAATACGAATGCCGAGTAATCCCGCCATTGAGAAATATCGCTATCAATATTCAAGGCCATAAACACCAGACAGTCTGTGGACTGACTCGCGGTGGCTCAAATCATATGGTTCACTACACCCTTAGGAACGACCCCGCCTTCCTTGCCCGCAGAAGTTCATAGAATGAATAGATGGCGGGCTTTAATCCTGACAATCGATCAGGCCTGGCTCAGCAGGTAAGTAAACGTTCGTTGTCGACGTCCGAATTGTCGACAATTCTGGCAAAGAGGTAGACAGAGGCAACATGGGAAACATTATCCTAGCTATTGTGCTCGCCGCGACGGGTTTTAGGACCGTCTTCAACGGTCAGAAAGGGCAGCTGCCGCAACTTTTTCCTTAGTGTTGATACATTTAAAGTTATGGTTGGAGAAAGCCGTCTCGGAGGACCGCGCCCTTTCCTCCATACATAAGTGCTTGGTTCTGTAAGTGTGGTGGATCTATAGCAACGTAGCCAAATCAATCCCAATTTGGGATGCTCCTTCCAAGCTGCCTCGCAATGCGGCCAACTTCGCCAAATATGCCAGATTCAAACGCACACCGGGTATATCCTCCACTTCAAACTCCCTAAACCACCTTCCCCACCACCCTCCTCTCCATCGCATCCTCCTGCGCCACCACCCAATCATCCTCCCCAATCCCATCCGCCTCCTCCCACAACCTCTCAAACTCCCCCTCCTCCCCCTCCTCCCCAACAGCCCAAATACTCTCCCTCAACCGCTTATGCCTCTCTCGATCCTCCTCAATCCGCTGCTCTACCTGCCGCTTATCCAGCCTCGAAACCCCATTCGCCTTCCCGCCCACCAACCCACCCTCCACAACTTGCACATCCCGCCCCTCCCTCTGCGTATTCGGTGAAATCGGCGAGAGCGCGGGATGTGCGCCAGGTAACGTATCCCGTTCTGCAAGCCCGGCTTCGATCTCGAGGACGGTTTCGGGGAGGAGGATTGATTTTGTCTGCAGGCCTGCGAGGACACGGCGGACGACTTTGACGTTGGCGGCGCCGGAGCCGTCGCTGGGTGCTACGGCATCGACGACGCGGAGGATGTCGCGCTGCATCATGCGTACGAAGTCAAGGTGGTTTTCGCGCTGGGACATGTCGCAGAGGTGTTCGATGAAGTACATTATGTTTGCGCGGTTGTTCATGGAATTCTGTCATTCATGCAAAATAAGCCAGTGCTTCTCTCTGCTCATAGGAGGGGGCGTACGAGGGAGATAGGCGTACTCGTTCTAATTGTTCGAGAATGCATGAGTGGAGATCTTCGTCCATGTCTTTGTATTTGAGGGCATAGTGGGCGGCCTTTTGCGAAGACGTAATGGTAGCATTGAGGTGCTGAAGCTGCGAGGTGAAGCGCATGCGAACTTCGAAGGGGTCTGCCATTGTGATGGGTTTCGTAGTTGCATCTTTTGAAGACGCCCGGTGGTGAGAAAGATACATTATCCAAGGGCAAGTTTAGCCGGGTCGCGGCCCCTGTCAATTGTGAATGAATTTATAGAGTAGAATATGTCTTATATAGTATCAAGTCTTCCTGTACTTTACATGACTATCCTCCATCAGTCGTAGAATCTAGTACACGACCTCCTGTTCCTAGTGATTCTGACATTGACTTAAGATCGCACAGATTGTATAACTACGCCAAAAGTGGGTGAACGTCGATTGCGAATGAACCGTATATTTCCATTGACATGCAGCATGCAATGGTAGAATACTGGCTATCTATCTATCGCTCTGAGCCAGAAAGCCTGCAGCTATCGAGTTGAGAGCTGCAACAAGATAAGCCAGCAGGCTGATTGCGTCCTTGTCATTTGTTTAAGAATCTGCTCATGCGCGCGGTTGCGCTTGGGGCGGTCGCTGGCGCTAGCGGCGTCTCTTTCAAGTAAGTAAAGTAGGGGGTCAACTCCCTTCAGTGTGACAGATGTCTTCAATTCAGACACAATTCGACGGCGTGCCTTTTACACTCGACGGTGACTCTAATTAACACTAAGATGGACGACAAGAATAGGACTCTGACGATTTTGGGATGTGGTGCGTATGTATTCGAGCACCCACTTGCCGTTAGAGGCTTCCAAACTGATATCACTACCTTCAAGGGACTCTTGGCACCGCCATTCTTTCGGGAATTCTGTCTTCTCCATCGAATGGAGCACCACTGTCATCACTCAGCGGTACCACCACCCCATCTGAAGAGCTTCCTCCACGTACCCCGTCCAGCTTCATTACCTGCGTGACTCGGCCACAATCGGCGAAAAGAATAAAGACTGAGCTCTCTCATCTGACTTCAGCATTGACAATACTGCGAAATGAAAATGTCAAAGGGGTTCGCGGAGCTGACGTCATTTTACTGGCTTGCAAGCCCTACAATCTGAAAGAGGTATTGCAAGAAGAAGGCATGCGGGAAGCACTGACTGGGAAGCTCCTGATCAGTATATTGGCGGGAGTGCCGGTATCGCAGATTGAAGATACGATCTACGGGGACGGCAGCAAAAAGACGCTCCCTGCTGATCCAGAGACGGACGGCCGCTGCACAATCGTCAGAGTAATGCCCAATACCGCTTCCCTGATCTGCGAATCTATGACCGTTATCGCAACCTCCAATCCTCCGCTTCCTCAACCACTCAATGCTCTCGTGACCTGGATTTTCAATCGCATTGGCCGTGTCGTACATCTTCCCCCAACCCAAATGGACGCCAGCACCGCTCTTTGTGGTTCTGGTCCCGCGTTCTTCGCTCTCGTGCTCGAAGCTATGGCCGATGGTGCGGTAGCTATGGGTTTGCCGAGGGCGGAGGCCCAGTTAATGGCTGCGCAGACGATGAGAGGGACGGCCGGGTTGGTGCTAAACGGCGAGCATCCGGCCATGGTGAGGGAGAAAGTCAGTACTCCGGGAGGATGTACTATTGGCGGACTGTTGGTACTAGAGGAGGGCAGTCTGAGGGGAACTGTGGCGAGAAGTGTGAGGGAGGCTACTGTTGTTGCTAGTCAATTAGGGAAGGGCATGCAGGGGGTTAATGGGACGAGGTTTTGAATGCGTGAGATGTCAATTTGATGATGCCAAAACGAGGTAATAATTCTCTCATCACTATACGGGAAGTAGATTCGTACAACACTGCTCTCTTTGCTGTCAATGGCACCCATCACGAATTTCCACCAGCGCTTATTTTGTATCCAATCAGAGGAATAAGCATTTTCAACTTACTCTTTCCCATTCTCCTCATGAAATATATTCACATACCCAGCTCTGACGCAGGTAAATTTATCTCAGAGCAAATCCCATCAGGTTTTGAACGTGAATTTTGGTTCCCCCTTGTTCCTCTGGTAGACTATGTACACCAAATTGTTCTTGTTGCACTGCATGTCTTCTTACAGTAGTTTAGTCTGTTAAATTAAAATCGAGGTATGGGACGTACTAGAAGTTGGGCTTACGAGTGTCATTAGAATTTAATACAATATACTAAACAGAATCGACGACAATACACAGAAAGTCAACAGGCAGATCACTACAACACTAACATCGATAAACATGCCATGGAAGAAGCTTGACCCATCGAACATCTCTCTATGTTTCTTACATCGTCGACTATTTATACCTTCATCTTTAAGATCGCTCGCGATCATCACTGCAACCAACAAGATGTTTCATCAAGCCCTCCGAGTCGACGCACGGTTCGCGTGCCTACCACCTTCCAACCCTGGATCTACCCTTCTACCATACTTTATGCCAGCTGAATCGCCTTCACATGAGGCTGCGCAAGATATATTTTCCACCTTGCCTCTGTCAACAGCCCCCATATCATCTTCACTCGAGCTTACGAAAGCTCTGCGGATATATATAATCCGACGACTAAGAACAAATCAAGTTCGGTCTCGGATCCGGAGGTTGGAAAGAGATGTTTTGCATTCGGTGCCCTGGAAGTACGACAACGATCCAATTGACGACCCATTCGAGGACCGCCGTGCGGCATACAAAGCTGAAGTAGCGAAGGAAGAGCAGAGGTTGGCTCCGATGAAGGAAAAGGTGAAAGATAGGGCGATGGATATAGTACAGTGAGTATGGCTATGTCGCACTTGCGTAAGCGTTTCTGGAAAGTAGAAGCTGACTCGTGTGTGCCACACAGGTGGACAGTGTTTAGGGCCATTGGTAGATTTCTGCCGGCTGAATTGGAGGCATTGATTCGTGATTACTACGGGGACCCTTTGTGGCTGTGGCAGGGTAGAGAATATTTAAGGTACTGGGAGAGACGTCATAGAGAGGAAGAGGAAGGGATATGGGAGGGTTCGGATTATTGAAGTTGCTAGTAAGATTTAAAGATTAGTGTATCTAAGACGGTGCAGACACAGCCTTTATCAAGAATAGTCCTTTCTCAACATAAAGTTATTAGACCTTTTGTAGGACCTTTTTAAGATCCCTTATCGGTATGAGATGGGTAAGATAGTCGATATATCTCTGGTTCTAATCGGTTTAAGAGTTTTGACATCAATAATCCTCTTCCGTGAAATCCCATTGAATTCTTTGCGTGAATGAACACGTTGATATCCATAACGATTGCTTTGACAATCTAGACTAGCGGAAATGAGACATTCTACTTTATACTATTAGTTTACTTGATAAATGCGGATATATGGGACTGGAAGCGTATAGAATATTAGAGCAGCGGTCTACTCTTCATCAAGATCATCTTCTGTTACCAATGTAGATATTAGCGATTCATAATGGAGATTACCTAGTGCTTAATATAGGTAACTAGATCAAGAAATGGTGGATTCATCATAGATCTAGAAGAGTTCACCCCCTTCTGATCCAAATTTACTTCTCGCTTTTTACAACGATCGACTTTAATAACTTGGTTTCGGTATAAGAATCATAGAACACGTAAGACTGAATATTTCTCGTAGCAAAACATTCTATATTGTTAAGCTGGCTGAGGATCTGTAGATGCGACAGTTTCTAGGCCTAAGGGTATTATGGCTGGACCGGAAGGGGTGAACTCTTCTCGTTCTATGCCAAGCTTTCGCAAGCGTCTTGAATACAATACGAGCTTCTTTCTATTCTAGATCTATGCGCATTGCGACTGCACCATTCGCACACTTTTAGCACAGCTGCTTCCACATTGCCATTGAATAACCCGGTCCGGCTGAGTGCTGCCCATCATAGCTCAAAAAGAGTCTGCATCAAGTAAGCGAACCACTCTGCTTTTTTACAGCCCCAATCCACGATTCGAAGGATGGACTCTAGCCAAGGGATGCCAGATTTCTGTGATGAAACTCAATATAGTAGATCTTGCGAAGACAAGATGAAAGAACCTGAACCGAGAGGCAGCTACGATGAGAAGCAGGAGACATGCGAACAACAGTCCAAAGTCGTTGATAATTTTGGTGCAGACCTGTTGCTTGGCATACCACAAGAAGAGACTGAAGTATAGAGAGCTGACGATTCTACGTGACCAACAGTGGCTGCAGGTACCAATCCACCGGCATTACCCCCGTCGGTAGAGGAAGCCTACCGCAAAAAATGTATCGAGCTCAGGCGCCGCACTATTGAGGTTGAGGAAAGCAATGACACCTACCGCCTTCGTAAAGCTCGCCTGCAACGTGGCATTCGCAAAATGCGCCTGGAACGAGCATATCTTCTAGAAATCCTGGGAAAACGCATGAACAAGAATAGCGACAGCGTGGACGCATACATGGATCCTCACGATGAAGATAGCGAAGGCAGTAGCGAAGCCCCACCTACGGTATGTATATTCACCATCTTGCATACTGCTCCCAGACACTCGAAACTCTGTAGCGCTAATGACCTTTATCTTGTAGCCGAACGAAAAGCCTCTTCGCTCCAAGCGCAGCCACCGTCGCCCAGTCAGCTCTCCTCCTCCTCCCCTGGGCCACCAGCAACACAGACCTCTCGCACCTTTACAATCACATCCAACCTCCGCTTTCGAGCCACCAAGAGACCCGTTTCGCGAGTCTCGATATCAGCACGTTCCGACCACCAATGGTCATTCAACCATACAACACCCACCGACCCCCTCCCCCCTCCCAACCAATTCCATCAGCCCAGTTGCTGCTCAAGCCTTACGCCAGGCTCCTGTACCCCCACCCACCGCATTCCAAGAATTCTTCCATCGGCACATTCTTCCGCAACGAGATCGTTATCAATATCGCAACGAAGACGACGCTGTCGATATCGCAAGACAAGTGTGGGAGAACGCGGCGCCGATCAGACGCGAATTCGAAGACATGTATGAGCAGAATATAGCAAGGTACAGCAATGATCTGCATCGCTATAACCTGATGAAGGAGGCTCTCTTGTATGGGCATAGACATACGCCAACGGGACCATCGATAATGAGAGGGGGTGGTGAAGATGACGATGATGACGAGGACCACGAGGACAAGATGGATGTGAAGAGTGAATTGCCGCCACCACCGCCGTCAAGGGATGGTGGTGCAGGTGGGTTCACTAGTATCAATGGGTAGAGATGATTACAGCGACAGCCGTCATCGGTCCCATGGAAAAAGGGTATTATGGGTATGGGCGTATACTGGCGACTACGGACACATGGCGGAGGGGGTTGAGGCTCTGTTCCGACCATTTTCGAAGCCGCCACTGGGCGTTTATGGATATGGTAAACAATGCTTACATGTATGGGTTGGAGGATGGCTGCACTGGCTGACATGCGGATCGGTATTGTTCTGATATGGATCTGTTTGACTAGGGCAAGCAGCCTCTGCTCCCCACCAATAGACAAAAGTGCCTTTTCAATGGATGATCTCATAATTAGAGATTTTCACTGCATCGATTCCTCTGCTATGATGACATGAGGGTATCTGAATCCTGATTTGTTTCGTGCTGGTGTACTATGGATGAATTTTAGGATTTGATAAGGTAGGTCAATGTACGGTTTTTTATAGGGAGTACTATCTTCACGGTTCGTGTCCTGAGCTCAAAATACGGGGCTGATGCGTCTCTTTCCATACTACAGTGATAGACATACTCGGGCTCGCTACAAATTATCGCATGGGATGAAATACAATGTGAGAGTTGACCATCTGGCTCGAAGATAGAATAGGCACTTCAAATCGACCATTGAGGAGTTCAGCCCACTTACAACATATACTTCCGGAGCAGAATATATACACCCAGCGTGAATGTACGACTGTATCAGTCATAGACTAGATAAAGCCGGGGAATTTCTACTGCTATGCTTGCTCACAAGCTGGATTTATCATTTAGTGCTCCACCATCTTATTAATATGCAGGATGCAAAAAGGGCCAACAATGCTCTTATGTGCACGTCTCATTGAATGACCGCTATGTGAACTGCTTCGAAAGGTAGTTTGCTGCGATTGAGTTGTGCAGATCTGATGTGAGGGTTTGGGTGGTAGGTATAGTGTTGGGAGGGTGTTTTATGTTGTATAGGGAGTAGGAGATGTGGTTGGGGGTATGTGGGAATAGATATGTACGTATGTAGATAGACGATGGTTTGTGGTGGGATGGTGGGAGGGTGGGGGATACTGATTTGAGATTCTTTGAGTTCTTGAAGAATGAGAGGAGAGGTGTATGCTGCGGGGATAGCAGTATTGGTAGTGCCTGGGTTTTTCTGATCGATAGAAGCCCGCTCATTGATCCCTAAGTACAATGGCTCGAGATAGTTGGTAAGAAGTATAGGAGTAGATGATATGTGTGAAGTTGGTATTGAGGATCGATACAGCTTCTAATTTGATGCGGTATCATGCCATATGAATGTTTACTTATAGAACATATCCCATATCAGCATACTCATCCAAGCCTTAAACCCGACAGCCCGCTGACAACCTCATCCAACCCCTCCTTATCGTTGCCGTTTAGGTCCTCCTTCGTGAAGAGAGTCTCGGCTGCGTTCAGCAGCTTCCGTACTTGACCCTGATACCTTTTCCGAGAACCACGAGGCGATTGAGCAAGGAGCTCGACTGCTAGTTGGGCTACCGCTATTGATAGTTCGAGACGGGGGCTTTGTGTTGTGGGGCTTAGGAATTCTTCGGCTAGAGTGATGATGGCCATCCAATCCTGTCTTGGCTCGCCCAAGAACTGTGATTCAGCGATCACGAGAAGGATGCGAACGATTTCGATGCCGAGTGCGGGGTTAGCGGATGGTTGCTGTAGGGTTGTGCTGAGGTCTCTGGCTAATGGAAGCCAGCCTCCCTCTTGTAGGAATGCCTCGACTCCTTCGGTACACTGGGTAATGCCCTAAGTAGGGTCTCTGAGTCAGCATTGTCAATCCACAGAATGTATTCGATCAGGTACAACATAATGTACGAGAGGTGAATGGTTTTGCAACGGGGCAGCTTCCCAAATCTTTGCACTAGGGAGGGAACAAACGATCTACTGAGACATACCTCTAGTGCGACTAGAACAGGGTAGCGGAAGTCTTGTTCACCATTATACTGGTAAAGAGCAAGGAGAGCGTCCATCACGCCGGCTGCTTCTCTACGAAGTGCATCGTTGTCTTCGTCGCGGAGCCAGAGAGACAAAGTCCGAAGCTGCGAAAGGGTCAATCGATCGGCGAACATGCCACTGGACGTGTCCCAAGCAATAGGGAGTGGGGAAGACTGGTCGATGGAGGAGCGGGCTGCGGAATGGAGGCCAGCGGCTCCGGCCGTGGAAGAATCGTACCGGTCGCGCAGATATTCGATGGTCAACGACATCGTTTCTGAGATGTTGGTTCGAAGTTTCAGAAGGAGGTCTACGGGCAGAGGGCCTGAGATGCTGTCGTCACTCGACATCATCTCAAGCCTTTGGATTAGGAAGCCAATGAACGCGGATACGATGTCGTAGGCTCTACTTAAACGCTCAGATATTGCCAGAAAATCGTCGGAGTGAAGCTTTTCGTGCAGAGAAGGAATCGTCGACCGGATATCGATTATTAGCATAGTGATGAAGAGGTAAATCTCTGGCTTCTGATCTAGATCGCTGCCGTGGCCTCGAGAATTGAAGATGACCTCAGAACCCTCGGGCGTTGTGGCCAGCGTGTGAAAGATCTCCATGATTGGTGTTCTTGTCTCTTGTGGGCAAGAGCGAAGAAGCGCCATGAGTTGAGGGACCTATAGTACTCCAAATTTAGCATATCTCACTGTCGATGCATGGAATAAAGCAATAGAATAGCTTGCGAAGGAGGATAGGTTGGCTGCAACAGTCATGCTCTTGACATGTATCATGATTCAGGAGCAGTGGCAATGGAGATTTGGCAAAATACAACAGCATGCTCCCCAGCTTAGACCTCGGAATTTGCCTTACCTGACTGACAAACTTCTTGTCTGTATTGGGAGACTGCAACAGAGTCATGAAGGCGTACATGACAGCCACCGCCAGCCCAGACATACCGTGGGCTTCCTCTTTCGTTCTTTTATCATTTGCTCGAGCTTTGAGTAATCGATCCAGAAATTTAGCGGGTATGGCGCCCCAACATCGTTGTATGAGTGAGAATCTTTCACCCTCGTCCATAGTGTTCTCATGGCTCAACTCTTGTTCAAGAACGGGTTTGAGTAGGGCTAGACCCACAAAACGGGAGGTATCGTCGTTCTTTCCCAGCAGAGTCAATGCTGCTTCGAGGCCTTTAGGACTCTGCTTAGCTTTCGTGGAGGGTCTCGAGTCCTTTGGCGCGTGGCGTTCCTCCGACACTTCAGCCATGTTGTTTGTTAGAATATGCTCTGAATTGACCGTCCCAGTGGTCATCGTTCTTGCTGAGCAGGCGGAGGGGGTTGAGCGTCTGCCTCAGGATCATGATCGGTGAACCAATTCCAGACGACTGTTGCTTTTTCGTTGAATTCGTCCCACTCCCGGTAGATGTGCCAGGAACTTAAAGCGATGGCGGCGATATGAATAATGTTAGCCTCTTGTCTTGAGAGATAGATCTCCATATTAGTGGGATGCAATTGTGGTACCATGTTGCAGGGGACAACAGTTAATATTGCTGCGGAACATTCCGCTTATTCTACCTCGCGCTAAATTATCATAAAACTACGAGTCTTGCCAAACCATCGTCTCTGTATTGGCCCCTGGTCATTCATACACTATGTCCTCAGTCTCTACCAATTTCACCAGGTGCTGTGCGCGGTCGTTTCGCAGTTCCCCGAGAACAAGCTCTTCTCCCCCTATAGCATGCACACAGTACCAAAGGAGACCGCCATCGCGGCGATGGGAGTCCACAGCAGCTGCATCAAACCCTAAAATATCTACCATTGTCGACCAGATAAGCCAATTAACTCTGCTGGAGACTGCAGATCTGGTCTCTACTCTTAAGGTTAGTCCTCTTGCTGAACCAAAGATAGTCCTTGAACTCCTCCACTCAATTTATGCTCTATATCACGAGCCCTGTTGCTGAATCATTTGTTCACCAGTCTCGACTCAACATACCCGACATGCCAATGGGCGGCTTTGCCGGCGGTGGTGCGGCCCCAGCAGCACCTGCGCCTGTCGAAGAGGAGGAAGCCGCCCCAGCAGCGCAAGAGAAGACGCTATTCGCCTTAACCCTCAAATCGTTCGACGCAGGCGCCAAGCCAAAGATTATAAAAGAGATCAAAAGTATGCTGGGTCTGAGTTTGGTGGATAGCAAGAAGTTTGTGGAAAGTGCGCCGAAGCAGATGAAGGACAGCGTGTCGAAGGACGAGTCGGCAAAGATTATCGAGACGATGAAAGGGCTGGGCGCTGTGGTCACCATGGACTAACAGTCTTACATTCGGTTGAGGTGATGGGAATCAGTTTAAGAGTAGGTCATTGTATGGAGTCCGCCGTGTACAGATATTGGCCGGAGTTGGAAAATTCGAGAGGTGCTCCACAATAATCCTTCCACATGTACAGCATTAGCATATGAGGCTACCTCATCCTAGTAGACGTAAATGCCGAGCTTCACTATTGAGTGTGGTTGTACACTTCTCTTTTGCTCTTCTGTCCTCCGATTACTCGTTTTTGCGTGCGGCCAGTTCTTTCTACCTTTCCTGGAAGCTATCATCATGAAACCGTCGCAGGTCATCTGATTGCATGTTACACTGAAGAGTCGCGATTTTGTTTTGATTCATTATCCCCATGCGGCATCTTTATATGGCTTATTACTATCGGCTGGCATCTAATCTACGGTGCCTCTCTTTTGCGCTCGGCAACTTTTTACTGTGGCAAATACTCCATACGGCTCTCAACCTCGAGAACATTAAGCCGAAAACTGACAGCGACAGAGAATCTTACTGGGCTCAACCAATAGCCAAAATTTTGGTGTGAATGGGAATATGATATTTGGTTTTCCAGCAGAACAACTAGCACCCCTACAGCCACAACAAGAAGTCTTCGAGCATCCTGATCCTTATCATATTATCTTGTGATCCTACCTGATGACTCAACCTGATATCCTTGGTTCTTGGAAGAGTACGGTGGGTATTTGCTTGTTACCCCCTATTACATGGAAAAAGTGATAGCTCGTCATGAGACTGTTTAGTTCGCAGGACGTATTGCAGATACATCCAGAAGAGACTCAGTCATTCCACTACGCGCTGTCTGACGGCACAACAGCACAGCATCAGTACTACTTTCGTTCGACCTCTTCCGATCCCTTATAAAATTCCGAGAGCGGTAGCCCTCGCTGGCATGTGGCAGTTGCCAGTTTCACTATCTTATTCTCCTTGCCGCTACCACAATCATACTATCCCCATCTTACTCACCAACACCGCCTCCCCAGCCTACAACTACCTGCTTTAGCGCCAACGCCAATCTCCATGCTGCTCTGGTCACCATAGCCTCCAACAAGAAAGCAGTCACCAGCCACGGATCGAACTAGATCGCCAGCTTCCAGACACCCATGGCAGAACTGGAATTCGTGGCTCATCGCGAAAGCAGACCAGTATCACCCACATACGATGGACCATCACAACATCGAACTGATATCTCTCAAATCACGAATAATCAAAATCGCAGAAGTCAGACATCCATCAAACACCAAAGCATGGCTACATCCAGTCACAAAACGCCCAACGCTAGCCAGAAGTACACATCAATAGCCATCCTTCCACAATCCTTTACGAAAACCGGTCCCATCAACCCGTCAAGGGCTATCCACCTCACCCCACAAAACCCACCCCCCTCCTCCTTCGACCCCTACCACCTCTGCACCTCCTCCACCCTACCCATAACCGCCTCCCCCTCTTCTTCCTCCCCCTCCTAACGGGCAAAGACAACAACATCCAGCAATCCTACCCCAACGAACTTGGACTCCAGCACCTCGATCGCGGCGGGGAGTCAGGGGAGGAATGGTGAGGGGAGGAATGATGAGGGGAGGAATGATGAGGGGAGGAATGATGAGGGGAGGAATGATGAGGGGAGGAATGATGAGGGGAGGAATGATGATGAAGTGGTGGATAAGGTTATGGCGCCGGATAGCTGTGGGGTGGCGGTTTGGGATGGGGATGGGGATGGGGATTGGATGGGGTGAGGAAGGGGAGGCGGGAGGGGGGGTTGTCGTGGGGTTATTAGGATAGTTGGGTTTGTAGGGGCATTCTTGGGTGGGTTGTTGGTTTAGGTTCGGTAGCGGTCGTTTAGGCAAATCGCTCTTGTTACATACATGAAGCGTGTTGAGAGCTGAATCTCCTTCTGTGAGCTTCGCCCCCAAATCACCCTCCACATCCCCGTCGTCGAGGATCCCGAACAGCCTCTTTCATAGCCTATAGCTGGGTATGCTTTCACCCAGCACTCGACTTGTAGGGATAGAACACTAAATCTGAATAGCAACTTGATTTCCAATTAATCGACGACCTCGGTATCGCCATCCCCCTCTCGCGAAATGTGAACAAGGAGTAAGGTATATACCGCCATACGCCGACTCGACATGGTGACAATCCTCAGCAGCTTCGGTCGAGACATGGTGTCTCCACTGACATGATGACATATGGGCCGCCGCCTCCGCCCTCGAAACGCTCTGTAAACCTGATTTCGCGGCGTCAGAACGACCGGATAGGACATCGTGTCTGCGAGAGCTTAATAGAGAAGATCCTTCCTCCTAGCTATAGCCTCCTCCTACACAGAAGGGCCAGAAGGGCTGCGAGTGTTTGTATTGCGGGGATCCGCGCATGGCTGGCCTCCATTGTGGGATTCAGCTGTGAAATTGGTAAATTCTTTGCTGCTTCATGCTCAATGGTCATATAATGTGTCAGTATATAACAAGTGATACCCTATTCTATTTAAGAGCAACAATACGAGCTTGGAGGGACGGCATATGGAGTTCATCCGCTACGATATGGGTAATGAAACTGTAGCGAATTTGTTGGTCTCGGATGAAATGCCTATCACATGAGATCGTAGACTATGAATGTTGAGATGAAAAATAGGTGACGGTTTCGAAGCCGGCTTTGGGTGGAGGCGCCTCTTCTGAATGCTACCTGTTGCATCTGATGCTGCTTACAGATGCCGGAATGATGCTCGGAACGGTATATAGGAAGGTAACGCCAACCGCTGGAATGCACCATAGGCGTTTTCGGGATCTATGTTGTACGTACACACTGTCAAAGGAGCCCACTCACAAAACTCCCAATCCCCAAAACATTTACAAGACATGACTTCGTAATCTAAGCATCCGTTATGCATCCATGACTCGCGTCAGTGACAAGGCTTCCCAACTGCGTCAGTATATTGATTTCAACATCAGAGAAAATCCGTATTGTAACATACCTAGCATACTTCTTCAACGTCCCCTTCTCATACTTCGGCCCCGGCTGCCTCCACTCCGCCCTCCTCCTCTCAACCTCCTCCCTATCAACCAACAAATCCAGCCTTTTCGTCTCGGCATCAATAACCACCTCATCACCATCCCTCACCAACGCAATCGGTCCCCCCTCTTGCGCCTCAGGCACAATATGTCCAATCAGGAACCCATGGCTTCCACCGCTGAATCTACCATCGGTCAGCAGCGCGACATCCTTCCCCAACCCAGCGCCCATGATGGCAGAGCTAGGTTTTAGCATCTCGGGCATGCCGGGACCGCCTTTGGGACCTTCGTAGCGGATCACGACGACGGTCTTTTCCCCTTTCTTGATTGATCCTTGTTCGAGGGCGTAGACCATGTCGTCTTCGGATTCGAAGACTTTGGCTTTGCCCGCGAAGCGCATGCCTTCTTTGCCGGTAATTTTGCCTACGCAGCCGCCTGGTGCGAGACTGCCGCGGAGGATTTGGATATGACCTGTTTCTTTGATGGGGTTTGAGAAGGGTCGAATGATGCTTTGGTCGGAGGGGAAATCCGGAGCGGTTTCTAGGTTCTTAGCCAGCGTTTGGCCTGTGACTGTCATGCCGTTTCCTGTAATGACGCCTTCTTTGAGGAGGAATTTGAGAAGTGCAGGCGTTCCCCCGATGTTGTGCAGGTCTGCCATTACGTATCTCCCCGAGGGTTTAAGATCTGCAAGGAAAGGTGTGCGGTCGCTAACGCTTTGGAAGTCGTCGATTGTGAGATTGATGCCAACGGAGTGGGCGATGGCTATGAGATGGAGAACAGCATTCGTGGAGCCGCCGGTGATGTTGACAACAACCATGGCATTCTCGAAAGCTTCTCGTGTGAGTATATCCGAAGGCCGTATGTCTTCAGAAAGCAGCTTCTTGATCGCGCCGCCAGCGGCTAGGCATTCCACTTGCTTCGCTTTGGACTCAGCAGGGTTCGACGAAGAGCCCGGTAAAGTCATTCCCATAACCTCGATGGCCGTAGCCATTGTGTTGGCCGTGTACATACCTCCACAGGCGCCTCCACCAGGGCATGCATGTCGTATGATGTCGAATCTTTGCTCCTCATTGATCTCCCCAGTAATAAACTGCCCATACGCCTGGAACGCAGACACAATATCGATATCGGCATTACCCTGCGTCACCGCACAGCCCGGCTTGATCGTTCCCCCATAAACCATCAGACTCGGCCTATTCACCCTCCCCATCGCCATGATCACCCCAGGCATATTCTTGTCACACCCGGGTATCGAAATATTCGCATCGTACCACTGCCCACCCATCACCGTCTCGATAGAATCCGCAATCAGGTCCCGCGATTGTAACGAATACCTCATCCCCTTGGTACCCATCGAAATGGCATCGCTAACCCCTATAGTGTTGAATTGGTATCCTATCAGTCCTTGGCGTTCGACGCCCTCTTTCACTCTGTTGTTGAGATCCAAGAGGTGCATGTTGCAGGGATTACCGGAGTACCAGACGGATGAGATGCCGACCTGCGCTTTTGACATGTCAGAGGGTTCCAGGCCGGTTGCGTAGAGCATGGCTTGCGATGCGCCTTGTGACTTCGGTTGCGTGACATGTTGGCTCACTTTGTTCAGCTGAGGGGATGAAGAGTCGGCTTTTCGTTTGGCGGTGGTTGAGAAATTGTGTCTGTTGGTAGCAGCAAATTTGAGGAAATCTGAGATTTCCCGAAGCCCGCGGGCTCGGAGGGTTGTGGGAAGCATTGGATACGCCAATTGGTATTCTACATCACGGTAACTGGAAAAGCCCCCACAGTTGGAAGTTAGACACCAACAGAAAACGAGTGAGAGGCCCTGGTGTATGATCTTGTTGCAGAGACGCTCCCAACAGTGGCCTCCGGAAACAGGAGCGGGCAGATTCCGCACAGTGACTCTCAGCAACAGCAATCATCGCGGTCGCTTTTCGCCATTGCAATAGATGTTCTAGCTCGTGTAGAGAATGATTTGGGATTTGTGATACACATCCTCATCTTACAAATACTTACGGGGATACTCGATGTCTCTCCCATTGAAGTTGGTGAAGTGTAAGTCCCTGCTAGAACTAGTTCTATAGATACAATCTTCCCTCCATGGTAAAGGCTTTTATAGGAAAAGTATAGTCTTCCGTCGATATCAACTCGCGTATAGAACGCCAATTGAATGGCCGGCCCCTGAACTCCAATCCGCCAACTTTGGTGTCCGAATATAGACAGGTTGTGGTACATCCCAGCCGTTACAAATGGTATCGTGAATTCGAAAATGTGATCAATCGTCGTCAAAGTCATCTTCCTCACGTTTCAGGCCGCCATCGACCATGATCCCTCGAGCCACCCACTCTGTCTTTTGGACCTTCTCCAAGCTCCAGCGGCTCCTCGTCCTGGCGATCAGTCCTTCGACCACTTCTCTTCCCCCATTTAGCTTTTCTCCCTTAATGGGGTCCCACTCTCCTTCATCATCAGCCCATTTCACCCATTGCCATTCGCACCTTGCAATACGATGGCTCGTCGGGCTCTTCCTTCTGGCTCCTGGCACAGGGTCGAAAGGTAATCTACCTTCCATCAAAGCATATAGCAAGACTCCAAGCGCCCATGAATCAGTTGAACGACCGTCATAATCTTGACCCATCAGTACTTCCGGAGCGGCGTAGTCTTCACTGCCACATCTCGTTTGAAGCATTGGGGATTCGGGGGGTCTGGGGATATTACGCCCAAGACCAAGGTCTGTAAGGGTCACTACCGGATGTGGATATGCTTGCCAGTCGCCGATTGTATGAAATGCTGCTATGGGGAGATTAACCAGGACGTCTTGAGTCACGTTAGTAGAGGTTATGACAGTCTGCACAGCTTCAAGTCACAGTGCTTACTTTCAAGCTTAATGTCGCGGTGCACCATGTACTGCCCATGCAGATAGCGCACAGCCGATACCAATTCGGCAAACATTCGGCGTGTGAGACTCGGTGTCAATATACTGAGATCGGAATTGGCTAATTCAAAAAGGTCCCCTCCTGCACAATAATTGAGCACTAGATATGTTTGCCTTTCACCCTCATTGACAGCTTTCAATTGCACCAATGAGGGATGACATATGGACTTCATCAACTCCATCTCACGCCTGATTGATGTTTTTATTTTTTCCTCATCCGCGCCACCAGTGGGACCTTTCTGGCATATCTTCACGGCAACCAGACTTCTCGAATGGACCCGTTCTTCAAAATTAGATTGATCGACTAGCTCGCCTGTTCTACTCGATGACTCGCTTGTGGCTAACATCACCCTGCTGAATGTCCCTTTTCCAAGGTGTCGTAGTGCCCTCCACTTCCTGAGTTTACCACCTCGCACCATGCACGCCTCGTAAACGAGTGGTACCGCGTCTTTCAATGCACCAGGCGTTGTTGGTATACTTTCGAACTCATCGTTATCTCTTCCTTGATTACTATCGGGCGGCGTTGGTGGTTTCGGTATAGAGATTGCTAGACCTCGCTGCACAGCCAAGTACTGCTCACGATGCATATGATCGTCATCTGGCGGAGAATAAGGTATTTGCCCAATTGAAGAAGCGCCAGATGTCGAGACGACGATGTTGCGCGACCGAGGTATCTGTATAGCTTCCGGAACATATTCGCTCAGACTCCGGTTCCTTGCATGAGCGGCGGCATTCGCATTGTATATCTGCTCAAGGCTATCTGGTATCCTCCTCTTTTTTGGAGATGCCCGCACAAAATGTATAGGTTCTGGCAGCGAGTCCCTGGTTTGGCCCGCTACAGTATTCTCCGAGTCAATGTCGCTTTCGATTGATGTTCTCCCAAATTCTGGCATGCCCCAGGCCGATATGGGAGAAGGTAGCGGCGTCATGTCGACCAATGGGCCAACCCCTGGTGAAGATAAGGCGGACGCAGGAGAGAGCGAGTCAGATCTGCGCGCTCTTGAATCCAGGACTGAACGAATACTTGAACTGCGAACAGGAAGGCCGGCATTGAAGACGGTCTGCTGTGGAGTTTCCGTAGCAGAGATCGCATCCGCTGAGGTCGCCGTATTGGCTGGCCGGAGTTGCTCCTCTAGCTGGGCAGTCTGTAATCGAAGACCTGCGCTCACTGGTGTCGGAGCGAGGGGTGATGCTATCGTCGGATACGCCTTTGAAGCAGCGATGTCAAGAGGGTGGAGGGAGGCATCGTACTGGAACGACGGTGTCCTTTTGAGACTTTGGGTTCGATCAAAGGAGGGGGAACTTGTTGTCGAATTATAATCTCCAATTTCATCATGGTGGTGATGGGGAGACTGAATCGATTTGGTCGACGACATGAAGACCACAGAATACCTCGAGGCTCTGGTAGTGAAGCAGGTCAATGTCCATCCAACTATGCAGAGGCTGCACAATGGCTGCGCAGAAGACTAGCAGAGGTGCTGCGGCGCGTATTCACTCCTTCGAAGCCAGCGCTAAGGTATCATGCGGGTTTCACAATAATTCAGACACCTGCTAGTGCTGGGTGACTAGGTGATTGGGCGTGGGGGGTTGTCCTCCATTAAAGTGCGTCATGTTAGTGTCATATCCCTAAGAGCCTGCTAAGAACTTTGAAGAATAGTCTACGTTGATGCATACGTACACCCAAGGACCCACAACGTTCCATCTTGCAAATGTAGAGGATTTCGGTGTTGTCTGCAGCATCGATGCTTCTTACTATTTAAGAAGGGTGAACATTCTTACCAAGTCTGGACAACATGACCCGTTGCATGCATGTCTGGTCTTGTGTAGGTCGTGGCTGTACGTTTCCCATAATCTTCTACTCCAATTGGCCTCTTCCACTGCAACGTGATGCTTCCCTTATCTTCTTTCAGCGGTGATGGTAACTTGGGGACAACATTCTACCAATACTTAGACGAAGCGACGCCAGCTAAGAACTGGGCAGCAATCGGCCGAGTATTAGTGGACGCACACAATTGGGCAGGCAACACTGCTGCTATTAATACGCGATTCGCACTAAACATCAGCTCTGCTGCGATGCAGTTCGCTAAGAATAAGAGAGCCTCGGAGACTTCAGGTATCATGTACTAGCTTCGGTCACAATCAAGCGGGATCTGAGGCAAGGCAGCCGCTACACTCTGTTAGTGTGCCATAGATTGATGGGTCCATCAATGACATCCACAATCAACGAGCCAACACTGGTATCGTATATTGTTCCTTGAACTCGGTCAAGAAGATGCCATTGGCTTTGCAACATGTTCGCGAAGGAGCTGGACGAGGATCCAGATATGGCTGCTGCGGTCGAACAGCCTGTTTGGGTCTGTGTATCCTCGACATAGAGATCGACGTGGGCGGCGGCTTCTCTAACACTTGACGCGCGCGCATAAAGGACAACTCGAGGATCATCACCTTACCTGCCGTATTTGCAGATCGCAATATATTCTAGAAGCTTGGACCTATCTCCGGCCATTCGGGGATGCGAATGATGGTGACACCGCCTCCCGATCCCGAACAAATCACAATGAAAACCGACGAAGTATGACAAGGATCTCCAAGGCACGGAGGATCTCAAGGACTGCAACCTATCCTCCGGGTCAATAGCAACCCCTTTCTTTTGCTGGGGTCTTTGAAGTATCTTCAAAGGACCATACCTTACCCCACGTGATGCTTATCTCGACCTTCTCGATGGAACGGCTGTTACATAAAGGTCAAGCTCACGGGCCGATCGATCAGCACATGCATGCTCTCCTTCAGGTGGTGTAAAATGTTCCGTGGGCTAGATTACTTGTCTAGTCGTGCCGTTCCGTCTATTTGAAGAAGGGGATATGTAGGTACAGCATTACTGATGTGATGCTGGAATGATGTTGACTGGAGAGGATATTTCATTAGGCTACGATGGAGGTGTGAAAAGCTAACAACTTTAGGAATCGGACCACACCCTTGGTCTTCACGGAATACACAAAAAGTAGGTGCCTGTTGTCACATCATAAGGGTTGCCAACATAAAATAGCAGAGAGTTCCCCGCAACCTTCGGCAACCCTAGGTGCGTTCGACACCTAAGACCGAGCTGAAGAACGAGTCTAGCCTCACACCGCGGTTTGCTTGGCATGGAACATGCCTCACTTGTGGAAAATGTGCGCGAAATCAGTCCTCGAGCAATCAAGAACGTTGTGCTTTGTATCGCTTTCCTTGTGCTTGCTGCCACTGCAGTTGCTCTTCGGATTTGGGCCAGAAGAATCAAGAGCTCCTTATCCTGTTTCAATGATCATGCCATTCTGGCGGCCCTGGTACGAGACAATCGTTGCGAAAGACGAGTCCTCAGTGCTAATCCTCACGTCTGGGAAGCTTTTCGAGATTGGTGATACCGTAACTATACTAAGCTGTCAGTGTTATCGCCGGCACCTATTACGCCACCAAAGTCGCTGATCTATGGTACCAGCTATCGTCATGGGAAAGGTTGGCTACCACATGATAAGCTTGGCTTCTGCTCAAGACTTATCGCTGAACAAGGTACATGACTCCAAATCCCCATTCTCGGCTCCCAGTGACCGTTGCAGACTCTCATCGCAGCAGAAGTCCTTCGCAACTCGACCAATTCCTGCGTCAAGCTATCCGTTCTGCATCTCTATCTTGTCATTTTCCGCAGTCGTAAAAGATTTCGCTACGTGGTCTACACTGTTATGGCCCTAGTAATGGCCTACTGGTTTGGCAGCATCATTCGAATTTGTTTCCTATGCGAACCAATCACATATTTATGGGACAAGAAAACGGCCAACGGCACATGCTTAAATATCATTGCAGCTTACTTGAGCATATCTGCAATCAATCTGATCTTGGATATCATCGTGGTTGCTCTTCCCATGCCCTTATTATGGACCCTTCAGATGCCAAAGCCGAAGAAATTAGCTATTTCAGTGGTGTTTGGCATGGGTATCATGTGAGGCTAGCCTCCCCATTCTCAAGGCCTCTCAAATCTGACTTTGTCGTGGAATCAAAGGATTTGCATTGTTTCAGCATTTCGTATTTACGCTACCACACGCCTTGACTTTACCGACATCTCTTACAGCATGGTCAGCGCCAATATCTGGAGCAGCCTCGAGCCCTGTCTCGGTATTGTCACTGCCTGCCTCCCCGTTCTCCAACCGGCATTGGTTAAGACTTTTGGTATAAGCGTCTTCAAATGGTCTCATCGCTCCGCCTTGACGACAAGCTCCGCCAAGACGACCACGAGTCCCTGGTCTTGGGGACCTACTAGACTTAATGAAGTGGGAAATGCTAAATTGCAGTGGCCGCGTTTCTCCATGCAAACCAAATCATCGGCCACTGCAAATACGTGGCCTCAATGGCACCATAAAGCCAAGTCCTGCGCTTCGGCATACACCTTCCCCGGCCGTGGGGAGAGAAAAGTGGTAAGGTTCAGAGATGTGGAGTGGGGTGATTATTTCCCACGGCGTGTGAATACTGTTCCTATGAGAAATTTCCACTGTCCTGGGGCTCAGAGCTATAGCGCGGTGGCAACTGAACTTTACGACTTAGAAGAGAGAGAGGGTGGGATTTCTCCTTGCAACACTGGCCATATGGGATATGGCGAGTCACACAGCAGGGAGGAGCTAGGTGACTCCTCCCAGTACTGGGATTAAGTATTGGATGCTGATTGGTGGGAGTATTGGTATTGGTTATATGGTGTTATCAGCCGGACCCGGTAGGCATGATGGATGATATATGACTTGAGGTATTTGGATGGGATAATTCTTGGCTTTTCGGAACATCATCGTCGACTTGTTATTGTTCATTGAGGACGTGCGTTGGTTTTCCTCTGATTTTCAAATCGTCGTATCTCTACATTCTTTAAGATGTCGCTTTTCTCACCATTATTGCTAGTAGAGAAGGAAGGTACAATAGACACTACTTAGTGCACTTCATGCTTACTCTTTGAGCAATCGGATGAATTCACATTTGGAAGTACATTCGATACGTACACCTGGTTTCACCGTCTAAAGTCATTCCTCATGGCGACTAAGGTGACAGACTTCTGTGGATTGATACACCTTCGCGCAAGTCAAGTGGACCATCAAGTCGTTCAGACAGAGTCGTACTCTTTACCTACTTACCAAGTCGGCTATTTCTGGGTTCGGTAGTAGGCAATTTGATTGTACCATTGGTTAATCTGAGATCGGATAGACCGAGTCGGAAGACGAATTGCAAGTTGTACCTCTTGAGGTCGTACGAAGAAGAGTTGCGCTGCAATCTGATTTGCATTGGTGGTACTTTGCTGTGATAGTGAAGGATTCTTCAGGAGGTTTTGAGCGCACTATACTCATAAGAGATTGATGAATCATGCGGTATTCTGCGGTGTCGTCTAGTGAAGCTCTCGGACAACAATCTAGTATAAGCATGTGAGTACTCGTATGCTGATCAGAGGTAGCGGGAATCGAACGTATAGGGGGTTTACTAACCGCACCATATGAAAAAATCCTTGCTAGAACGATGATGATCTTACGAGTCGGCAAGAAAAAAGTAAGCAAATTCATTGTTCCACAGATAGATTTTGTCGTATATGTCGTATATATATTCAGATTATGGTACTATTACAAATGAAACCCATCAGCGCCACACACACATACAGACCTTTCAAATCTTTCCAAAATGCTCCGGATGCTTCTTCCTAAACTCCATCGCCGCAACAACAACACCAACCGTAACCCCAATCGCCACAAAAGCACTGACGCCCAACTTCACCTTCGTACTCCTCCACCAAGAACGCTGCTGCACCCCTTCATATTGAGCGGCGAGCTTCGACTTCTCCAGATCATCAGTGGGATCTAAGTGGACGTTGTGGAAGGTATCTTTCGTCATCCCACTATTGGCTGCGACTGGGTGTGCGGAAGCTATGTTCTGCGTTTTGACTGGGAATCTGGAGTAGCGATTTGGCTTTTGTCGCTGGGGGGGGTAAGTGCTTGATGGGGCGGGCTGACGGGCATGGTCTACGACTGTGATGGCTGGATGGCGGGTGTAGGCTGGTGTTGAAGTGTCGATTGGTGTTGGGATGCCATCGATGGTGTCGGTGCTTGGGCGACGGTGTCGGGCGTATGGGTCTGACATTTGGGGGTGGGATGGGATGGTGCGCCCTGGCTTGGGATTGGGCTTGAATTGGGGGGAGGGCATGTTGGAGGCGGGGATTATTAGGGGGGAGAGGATTGGTCGGGTTGTGGGCATTGTTTGGTAAGTGTAGGTGAGGTGAGGTGAGGTGGGGTTTGTGTTGTGTGAGAATTTGGTTGGAGGTTTGATAGAGACGCTTTGGATGTTGTTTGGCTGTCTGCGTTGTAGATCTTGCGCTGAGTGGATATGGAAGGTGAGAGAATGAGAATGGTTGTGGGTATTTAAGGTGAGTGAGTGAGCGATGTGATAAAGGAAGTACAATGTTTTGTTCTGTCATTGAGGTTTGACCTCCATTGTTCATGGGGGTTTGTTCATAATAATATGATTGTAAACGTTCATTTTTGTGTTGAATACAATGCCTTTGCAGTGCTTTCCTTATTAGTAGTATCATCCTGACAACGTTCATGTAGGACAAAGGAACCTTGCCAGGACATGGTATAGCTTGAGCAACGCTGATTATAGTAGGCGCCACTGCTGACGAAGGGAAAAGCCTACACCAGATTAGTCGACCGTATGCTTTCAGATTCGTTGATACTAATTTGTAGTGGAATCGGCATTCTGGAGTGGACCTTTGGAATTGGTATGTGTAACGTGAAACCCAAAAGGATGGATGGATGCGCCAATAAGCTTACGGCTGGCGGCTCTAACGCGGTAATCTCAGCCAATCATATGCGCTCTAGCATCCCCTTCAGAAGTGATTCCTCTCCAGAAGTCAAGGACTTTACTTTACCCCCAGGAGCCACATCGAGCATGACCGAAGGCCTAGTCCTGGCGGGACATGTTGCCTTGGGCTTCGCTTGGCAGAGCCTATATTTGAGCACTCGACATTCCATACCACTATCGACATGTTAGACAAGCAGTCACCAACTCCTAAATATCACATCGGCAAATTGCAAAAATACCACACTTTTCCGGGGAAAATTGCAAAACTACCATATCCGCATACCTATACCCCAGGCCAAGCTCCCTATACTCTAGGGATGGGTCATCCACTCCTGAAATGTTTAACTTCCTTGACGTTGAGGATGTCAAACGTACCCGCCAAAGACCGATGTGCGGGGGATTGATGTGCGTGCGGGAGGCGCTGATGCATGGCGTTAGGGAGCATGTGCCTTAGAGGGTTTTAGTACGTATTCCGCCCTGGGGGTGTGGTGCACCAACCATCGAGCAAAGTCAATTGCTCGTAAAGCATATCACTATGATAGCCTCTGACAACGCCTAAAACCTTATTGAGAACTATATCTCGACAGTACACACATCCTCAATCCAAGGGCCGTTCTATCCCAGATTAGCTTTGGTGATGGGCAGTATCTAGAATAGGGGGTCTCAGGAATGATTTGTTTCTGAGAAGAAAACATGGTTACTGCTTAAGTATACCATAATCTGCCACCCATCACCATTCGACTCAATGATCGATCACCGAAACGTGGCCCTGTGTTCCCTTTTCTCATTCTGTCCTTTGGTATTTCTTGTAGCCAGATAGCATTCACAGATGAATCTGTCGTTGATCCTCCACTATATGCACGACCATTTGGTCATTCCATAGACTTCATATCTCATGATCCATTGCGAATGAAGGAATGATTGATACGATTCTGTTGATCCATCGTTACTGCCAGTCTCCTGCGATCAAAATGGAATCCCATAGTATTGAGACGGATATCATGCCACCTTCATCCATGTCGACGTAGTGGTAGTATCGCCGTGCGCATTTTGCTCAATAATCATGCCAGTTACAGGCCAAGTATGACATGTGTCTTCTTCCCTCGAGTTGCCGGAGGAAGTCGAAATGTAAAGGGTTTGATTCACAGAGAGCTGTATAGCTGTATCACGCGTGGTGACATTTCGGAGGGAATCCTGAGCTTGTTGATTATCAAACCTATCGGATGTGTCTTCTTGTTAGTGTGTGTGACACCATGTGAAACAATCGAGGAATTCACGGAAGTCTGCAATGATATCGACACTTGTTCAATCAACATATTATTAGCAGAGTATGTCATCACTATACACCAACTGAGTACTCATTCGATAGCTTGTGAGAATGCACTCAGAACATTTTTTCAATTTTGTGTAACGTGAAAAAAGGATTGATCTCTATTAGCAGCGCATGTCATTACTCTACACCTTCACTGGCTGAATAGTTAGTAGACAACCTCTAAGAATTCACTTGGAACGTATTTCAGTTCTGTGTAACGTGAATTTCTCTCGGAGCCTGATCTCCCTTTAATACCACGTGAAGTGCGGAGGCAAAGAGCACGTGATCCCCAAAGCGGACTTCACTCAAGAAAAAGGGCTTATCAATATCGCAACGATGACTATTTCAGGAGGACTATTGTACAACGTTCTACTTTCGTTCTTCGAGAGACGTTGGGAGATGGGTTGTTGGTCCGGCATTGTGTCGCACAAGAGGACTTCTCGTATTTCTGTTCGAAAGGAGACTTGAGTCCTCTACGCACGAAAGGGAAGTAAGAATACTCGTCATTCGTGATACCCAGAAAGGAGGGTGGAGGGGCCACTTACTCGTGTAATTACCTAGTGTTATACAAATATATACCTTGTGCTACACCACTATCGGGTGTAGTCTATTTCGAGTTGTGCTTGGGTCGTTGGCGTGTTCCGGGTTTTTTGAACAAAGGAATTTTATATAGCAGGGACCAATGATCATTGCGGTACCAGAATTATCGTTGCCCAGGGCCATGGATCTAATATTGGCACGCCCGGACACTAACAGACACTGTTATGGGGTCCACGCCACTTGCTCAAGCTTCGCTTCAAAAAGAAGCTGCCACTCCCATATCTTCTCAGGATAACCACAGGATCTATCATTACCATATTTCCTACCCTTACATTAGCCAAAACCGCGATAGGTTAACGCTAATATCATCTATTACTTGTCACCTTAGTATCACAGTATTCCACTGTAACACTTACTCATTATCATCATCGAGATTTTCCTAAAGACGACAAGCATGCCACTGAAACAGGGTGGACATAGAATCCTGAAGGGTTCCACTTACTATGACAGCCAAGGACAAAACGCAGTACCAACGAACTCCAGAATTCCTGTCTTGCAAGCGAGGGGTGGACAAGGTCCTCCGCATCGGACTCGACTACCAGGGCCCTCCAATCTCATTATACCTGTACCAAGTCCTTCTGACGCAGCCCAAGCTGACCCGTCCGCACTGAACGCTAGGTCCGAATCTGAATTCGCCAATCAAGGACCTCCTCGCCATCCTGAAAATGTTCACTCCGGCGACCTAGCTTCGCCATCAAGACGATCCTCGGAGAGCGCCAATTCAGATCAAGAATCTGAAATCGCGGTTCAAGTAGCGCAGCTCAGACGCGAGGTTGGCGTGGTAGATAGATGGAGGGCCGGTGACAGCCTTGAAGCCACGGCAGCACATTTTCGAGTTCGCTCTTCTGCTGTCAAGCAATATTTCGAAGAGTTAGCCTTAGCTGACAAGGACGACATCGGACCACACAAAGATGCGCGATTCGAGAAGAGATGCCAGCCATCTCATGGTCGATGACATATACGCGGCAAAGGTTGGGAGACAAGAGAATGATGCGGTTACCGTGGCGACAGTGGCCAGAGAATGAGTCATTCAGACGCTCAGATTTATCCAAACAGGGAGCGGAAGCCGGGTCACTACAAGCGTTGGTAATTTCCACTAAGCGCTTGAGGCTTGGTACTCGCTGACTTGATGTGACCAATATTGGCAATCTCCTGGTAGAAGAAGAATGTCATTTCGAACATGCGATACGAGACGACCTAACGTCAGACCCAATGGATAGACTTAGTACTTCCGTTCAATGCATCTTTTCATGATAGATAGGGGAGATACCAGATCGGCCAACAGAAGAATCTCGATACTGTCTTCGGTACCATTGAATGCAAGCACCTTCGTCGCTAGCGTCAACATCAGTACTCATGATCTGCTGGCATGCATCGAGCGTTGCCTAATTCGCAGTGGTCCACCCACCAATTCTACATGACGATCAAACTCCAAATTGGCTCCGATTTTCTCGCTAGTGTTTGACGTTCATTATGAGTCTCGGTGTTCCGGTAAACCTTTCGACGAGCAGCCACCGAATGACCATTGGATGAAGTCTCGCCGCTTCCATGACACTGATTATCCGATCATCTTTCACATATGACGTTCTGGCACCTCTCAACACTAGCATTCTGACAGCTATGAGGCGACCTGCTGCACAGGCGCCCATTAGCGGCGTGCCATACTCGCCCCCATCATGCTCGAGGTCTGCACCAGCATCGAGAAGGATGTCTATGACCTCCTCTGCAGCATGCGTCGCGGCTGCGTAGAGCGGTGTTCCCATGTTCAGAGCTCGATGTGTTAGTAGACTTGGCAGAAGGGTCTTGGGCAGTCTTCGCAAGAATTTTCTGAGATACGAGCGGTTCTTGGACACAACAATGGTACTCAGTATGTTGCATTGACGTGGTTCGTAGAAACTGGGATCTGGTGCCAGATTAAGCAGGAAAGTTCTAAAGGACGGCGATGTTGACAGCGAGGGAGATAACACAGAATCGCCGTCTATGGATATGGTTTTCAGCTCGCCGCATCTCGAGCTATTGATTAGAAGTATGGCAATATCCCACGCTCCTGATGCTGTAGCCCATTGCAGGGTTGTACGACCAATACGGTCTTTGACTGTAAGATCAGTCCCACCCTTCATTAAGATTGTCATAATCGCTAGAAATCCACGTGACGCAGCCCACATGGATGAGGTTCTTAAAGTCAGATCCACAGCATTTGGGTTTGCTCCAGAATACAGTAAGGTTTCGACCATTTGTGTTTGACCCTGTGAAGCTGCATGATGTAACGGGGTCCAAGAGTGCGCATCGATGGCATGCACAGAAGCTCCGCGAGCTATCAGCGACCTCGCAATTTCCACACGGCCAAGAGCTGCGGCTATGTGTAAAGACGTTGCAGTGGTGAGCTGCAATTGTTGGATAGTCGGCCCACACGGCAGTAACCATGGCCAACGAAGCTCATCGTAGCGAATGCGGATGCTATTCAAGTGGTTCATATCGTAGCTCCCTTCGCAGACGTGTTCAGTATTGGCTCCATCATCTCCTTAGAGGATTTAGCTACTGATGTTAAATGATATCTGATCTTACCTCTGCGCGCATGATCCATGATCAGCTTTACGCACTCCGGATGATCGCCTGATATAGCTAAAGCAATCGGATGGACAGGTCGACAGCAGTGTGCAATGTCCTGCGAAGCCCTGTCGAACAAGTTTCGTAATATCTGAACGAGGCCAAAGCCTGCAGCAAAATGGAAAGGCGTATATCCCTGAGTAGGGGTTGCACTGCATGCAGTACCAGCGATTGAAGCCCCTTGCGAAATCAGGTATCCCGCTATATCGAACTGTCCTTCTGAGAAAGCATATAATACGGGCGTACATCCGTTGCAATCCGGTAATCCGGTGTCAGTATCGACACCTCCCGCGACGAGCGCTTGGCAGAGATCGAGGTCTCCCGACTCGATAGCCAGCTCCAGTGATTCTGAAGGAAGCCACAATTTCTTTGTGGCCTTGAGATCGTCAGACCTACGGTTGTCCATCACTAAAGGGAAGTCAGAGTTGCTGGATAGCATTTGGGCAAGCGCAACCGTTCTTACCTTTCCCTGGAGTCCTCTCCTCCAGCATGTCTGCTATGTCCACATGTCCATACTTCCTTGCCACTAGCCCTGGACTGAATCCTGAGCCATCCGGGAGCTGTAGAGGGCGTGCTTTGTTGATGAAAGTCATGACGACTTCCAGATGACCGAGCCTCGAAGCAGCATGCAAGGGACTTTCCAACAAAGCATTCGCAAGCTCATCATCTGCATGCCAGTCGAGTAACAGTGAGACATTATTTGAGATTCCCCCGGCAGCAGCTGTGTATAAAGGTGTTTCTTTGCGTTGATTACGGCAATTGATGTCAGCCACAAGGTTGGATTTGAGAAGGAATTCAAGGGCACAATTATCGAGGCTGGCAGCTAGATGAGATACGGTTGAATCTCGAGACCAAACGATACCGAGCTTTGCTGTTATCCTTGTATTCCAGGCAATGGGCATATCTTTGATCAGATACAATAATTCGAGGTTTCCGGCTTCACAAGCATAATGTATTATGGAACAGCCATGATTGTCTGTGGCGGATATATCTGCACCATGGTGAATCAGTTCCTTTACGACTGCAGAATTTCCTGCTTGAGCTGCAAACATAAGGGCGGTCTTGCTATCTGAGGTGCGGTCTTTTGGGTCTAGCCCTAAGCTGAGGAGATTGGCGATCGTGGTCTCAAGGCTCGAATGATTCCTTTCACATGTAAAACGAAGGAGTTGCGCTACTGAGCCAGAGAGACCCCGACCAATGTTCGATTTCTTGAGGAGCTCTGCTAGGAGGTGGTAGCTAGATCCGTATTGACACGCAATTTCGATAGGGCTCATCTCTGAGAATTGATATACTCTAATATCGACAGATGAACAGAATTGCAGGGATTCGCAGGCTAGTGCCTCTTCCTTGAACATGAGTGGCAGACAGAGCAATTGAGCATCAGCACACGTCGTTGAGATCAAAGTGGTATCATTCATGCATGCTAGCGCTTTTTTGATCATGGCCACGGACGATCGGGTAACGTCGCCAAAATTGAGATCCCCATTAGCAGAATTTACCACTTGTGCTCTCCAACAACTGATGAGATGCATAAGGGCAGTTCTACCACTTGGATCCTCGATAGCCATGCTAGCACCATACTGGAGAAATTTTTCGAGCGCTACCAGCCTCCAGTACCAGCGGTCGTCAACGTCATGCAGTCGGCAAACATGGTGTAAGGCAGTGAAGCCGTCCGCGTCTGTCGAGTCAAGAGACGAAGCATGCGGTGCGATTCTGTTTAGCAGGAGACCCAGCTCCCTTTCTGCTTCGTTCTTGGCATACGCTGTATAGTCGTTCGCTATCAGCACATGGAATGACGTCATGCCATCTCCGCGAGCCCTACATGGGTCCACACTATGTCTTAGAAGTAGTTCAATGATCCCGAGAACTACGGGGTCATCCTGACGCTGTAAAGCACAATGCAACGTGGTTAAACCATCATTTGTCAACGCATGAGTATCCGCACCATTGTCAACTAGATACCGAACTGCTTCGAGCGAGTTGGCCCCTATAGCATAGTGCAAGGCAGTGAACCCGTTCAAAGTCATATCGCGAATGGCATCTTCGTCGCTGAGATCAATGAAAAAAGCGATGGTATGAATAGATCCGGATTGTGCGGCACAGTGGAGCGGAGTTCTGCCGTCATTCGCCTTCAGCCGACTCAATGTTCGAGTGTTTCGTGTGGCCTCGCTCAACTGATGCAATGCAGGTAGGTTATGTATCGAGGCAGCCAGATGCCATGTAGTGAGCCCATGTAAATCGCCAAGATCAATATCGATATTTTGTTCCAGGAGCAGGGGTAGACAGCGGTTGCCCCCTTGTATGGCATGGTGTAATAGTGTCCGTCCTTCAGAGTCAGGTAGGCTACACTCAGCTCCGTATTTCAAAAGAAATTCCACAACTTCAACATGGTTATTTGAGACAGCTCTGTGAAGCGCTGTGAGGCCATTGGACAGACTGACCACGTTTATATCGAGTCTATAATCGAGCAAGAGCTGCCGAACAGCGCTAAGTTGGCCATATGCCGCGGCAGTTCCGAAGGCTTCCAGATAAACATGATCTGCACTTGAGTGATCTTGAAGCTGATGTGTTGGACCTCCTGGCAATGCAATGCCTGTGACATCTTCGGACATCAATGCAGCTTTCAATAGTGTGGCGTGGTCCTCGTCCCGAATTTTGTTCTTATTGATGTTCTCCAAAATTCCGCGTGATAATTGCCACTTTTTATAATTGAAGAGCCATTTTGCCGACTCTCGATCGATGATCGCCCCTTTATGCATCAATTCTATGCACGAAACCATGTCACACATCGCAATAGCGATATACAATGGTGATGACCGGAGGCAGCTTGACTGAACATCTGCTCCGTTATTTATCAGGGCCTTCACTGTAGCCATACGTGGTCCTCCCAATTCAGCCACGGGCGTCTCGATGGGTATTGCGCAGTCATCGATCCCTGACAAAGCAGCTTTTCCTGCCAAAGCACATTCAAGGGGAGTACCAACAGCACTTCGCTGATCGAGGTTGCAGCCATTCTCCAACAACCATAAGCAAACCTCGGGAAGAGCTAGACCAGCCGCAAAGTGTAGAGGACCCGCTGTAGTTAGGTCAGGTCTCTTGTTCTTGGCGACCGCTATAAGAAATTCCTGAGCCCAGGACATAAATATGTAAGGCTTGGTTGGATGCAATAGCTGCTTTATCAAGGTCAGAATTTTTGGCTTCGTCAAGTGCTTCTGAGCATATTTCATCCAATATTTGACCGCATGTTCACGGAAGGCAAATTCATCCCATCTTTGATATAGCGTATCACGACAGATAGTGCCCCCAACTGCAAAAGCATGAAAGGATAGATATGTGAGGCATGTCTCTGCCAAGTCTAGGTCGTCTGTATCCAGTTCAAAGTGGTAGAGGCCATACTCAGGATTGAAGCTGTCACTGTCCATAGTCAGGAATTCCTTCACCGTAAAGTGAGCCAATTCTAGCCAGTCTCCAGACACCGATCTTCGTACCAAGCTGCTGCATCGCCGCAGAATCTCATCTCCATCAGGGACCGCTGACCAATCGAGGCTCTGATGGCCCAGTTCAACTGACGTCGCCTCGCATAGGGCTCGACTTTTGATTGGGATTGTGGTGCAAACAAGCCATCGTAGGGACCTATGGACTAGTTGACGTACAGAAGAGTTGCTTGCATTGACCCTTTGGAGTATGCGCTCATAAGTTGCGTTTAGGGTAGGAGGCAGGGTATCGAGGGCTTTCCGACGAGCAGCATCATTGGGTAAGTCGCATAAGTGGTCCATTTGACAGGCAGCCCATCGAAACCTGGACGAGTGTCAGTTCTAATATCTAAAGCGTCTCAATACCCCATCAGCCGACCAGTGTTGTACAATTGCTTCGCAAGGGAAGAGAGAGTAAACGAGAGAGTAGAAAGATGGCTGAGATTTTGTCCACTAACATCCCATCTGCGCCTTCCACTAGTCGCGCCATTATCTGTTCTTTGAGGTTTGGGTCCTTGATGCGGAGGTCTCGATTGCGGGTTCTAAGTTCGATTTCTGCCCCAACGTATAATCTTAGATCGCTGCTGCTTGCTGCAATGGATATATGGTCATAATTCTCCAGTATTTCGCGTATGTCAGGTTCATCTCTGCTTAGGAATAATGTTTTACTGTTTCCCGCGTCTCTGCCATCGTTCAAACTAGTAAGTAGTCTTGTGACGAGACGAATCTGTTTGGCTGTACCGCATTCATCCAAAGCGTCCACAATGAACATCACGTCGTCGAAGTTCGAAGTCATTGTCACCACTAGATCACGCAACTCCTCTAAGCTGAAATCAACACGTGGTAGATCCTTGGGATTCTTGCTCTCGAAGAATGTTTGAAGCTTCTCGAAGCTTTGTTCATCTTGTACAGCGAGTTGTTTGACTATGGAACCCAATATGCTTTTAGGGTCTTGCGTTTCGGCGATCTTGTAATCGCAATAGAAGAAAGCAACCGCAATATTGGGCGAGCTGTGTCGCAAAGCTTCTTGGATAACGGAAGATGCCAGGACAGTTTTGCCTGCTCCCGGGATACCGTAGCACCAGAGCTTCGAACTAGGATTACTCAACCAGGATTGAAACTGATCAGTAGTGTGGAGTCAGCACTATTCTATAATATCGAACAGGCGAGAAGTGATTAGGCGACTGTGGAGGCCCAGAAACAAGCCTCACCAGCTCTCCGCGTGCGATCGACGATTTAAGTAACGTCGAGGAGAATACATACCTCAACGCTTTCGATCAGCCAGAGGCCAGTACTGGGGTGCCTGAGATTCAGACTCATCTCATGATTCTGACGAGGATCATGTATCTGGATCCACGCTAGTATCTCTTGACGCTCTGTGCTAATGGCTATCCGGGTGTCGGCTTCCCTTCTCTGTCTGAGTTCAACTTTGATAACATCGAGATCACTTCGTATGTCCTTTTGCCCTGACAAGGCCTGCAGAAGGCCCGATATTCCATCAGCAGCCAGAGCGAGGTTTAGCGTCGCTTTGTGTCGTTCAATCTGTATGGTAAGGCTCTTCGCTTCCGGTTCCATAAATGGCCACCTCAATCTTTTCATTGTGTCCATTCCATGACCGCTCGACGATTTGCCATATTTGTTAAGGAATCTTTCGACAGTCTCAACAGTCTTGAGGCAAGAACGTATATGATGGATCTGAGTTGTTGTGTCAAAGGACTCCCCATCCAATTGATGAGCTAGAAGGTACAAGTTGTGTAATATTCCCGAAAAAGCGCCTATCGCGGATGTCAAAGCTACGGCCTCCGCTGGAGCACCTTTGACAGCCTTCCAGTACTTGTAAGCTCGACAGAAAACCAGATCGGTGATGGTGACCAGACCGGCCAAACTGCCTGCAACGGAGAGGGGATCGGCCATCGCTTTTGAGTGGCAAGGCTCTGGACTTTGGGTCGGAAACGACTCCGTGCCCGGTATCGAAGGCTCCAGGTAAATGTACCAAATATTCAGCCCACCACGGCTGAAGAGACAGCTTACCCACAGGAAATCATAGGTATGGAGGCCGGCTCTTCTATACGAAAGACCATGCACAAGGACCACATCAAGCTGCTATAGGCTTACACCGTAATAGAGCGGTGATCTTGCTGAGTTTCAAGATATTGATGAAAAGTGAGGCAAAAGAAACATCGAAACAGATCACCCTACAGTAAACGAAAATCGATTCTTTTTCACAGCAGCAAAGAAACAAGGAAGTAGAATAACATGGAAGAGCCGCATGCAATGCCACAACCATCGTCTTCACCATTATCTAGCGTCGACAGTCTAGCGTCGACAGCGTGTCCTTGATGCGCAAGACTATGCTCAGGTCACAGTACAGTACCGAGGAACTTGAGGAAGTCATACTCATCTTCTATCTCATCATATCTCTCATCGTCCATTTCATCTTGTCGAAGGCCGCAGTCGAAGAACATTGTGGTGCTACGCTGCCTCGCAATGTGGACAGCAGCAGTCTTGTTGGTACGTCCGGTGAACAGTACATTCAGCTTGGAATCCTGATGAGAGCGCATACTTGCATATGCAGGGTCAACGACCAAGGGCATCGTCAGATTCAGAGCCCACAAAGCTGCCGAAGAGGTTCTCCTGAGAAGATTGTCAATTCTAGCGTGCCTGAACAGGTGAACATAAAGATGAGCCCAGGAGTGTTCCATGTTGAAGATTGTGAAGAGAGAAGTTGATTTGCTAAATCTCGGCAGATGCTCAACACTTTCTGCCGCCGCTAGCATGAGAACTAGAACTAATCGTAATTTATTTTTACGCTAGAAATATGCATAACTGAATTACACATAAGTACGGAGTAAGAACAAGAAATTAGTACACGCTGTTCTACTTCACCCGATACGAGACCCTTTCAAGAGTAAAGTATGGAAACAGCCAAGAATTCCTTCACAAACCTTCCCAAACTTTCTCAGACGTATACCATATCCGCATCTCCCTCAACCTACACATCCATTTCAGAATCTCGCTATGGATCATACACGGCCATGTCTCTCCAACAACATGGATATCTCCATGGCTAAGCGTGTAGGCAGAGAGGCCAAAGACTACCTACATAGCGTTTCTAACTATACTGCACAGTATTTGCTATTGTGAAACCAAAGAGCGTAAGGAAATCGACTTAATTCGTGTATATACTGACTATTTTTGAGACTTCGTAAGGAGGTGAGGGTTCTTCATCAGGATTAGGGTCCCATCCGGAGGACTGAGGAGATGAGATGCATGGTAGTCTAGGATACGAAAATCGAGGGTGGTCAATTTATAGTAATATAGGCGAACGTTGAAGCAGGAAGAGTTATGGAGGCGAGGTGGTATTGGTAGGAAAAGCGCCCAAGAAGACGTAACATCTAACGATTTGAATATCGAAAATCTGGAAGATGGCGATGGTGGAACAATCTATGATTGAACTCGTGCGTAGTAAAGATTTATATACCTTTATATTTTTGGACCCGGAACTGCTGTTCCGATGAAATTTATCAAAACATCATGTTCTCAATGAAAATACATGTCCGAAGTGATATACCCTGGGAATACGCAGTCATAGCTTTGGTGGCCGGCACCAATAGCTGGTCTCGCATAGCAATCGAAGCTCATCGCCCTCGTGAAATCATATAACTTCATCAATCGGCCATAGATGTATGCGGAACTAGCCCCAGATCTTCGCAGTCACAGCTTTGGTGGCCAACACCTCCACTCGCCTCGCGTATATCTTCATCATGTGCATCACAGGATCGCCGAACACAACGCTCCTCAGTTGTTGGTCACTTGTGATTTCTGCTCTTACGTCGTCCTCGAGGCTGGCAATGCCAGTCTGGCTTCCCCTCAATACGACCAAACGCCCAGCATTTGAAAGTGTGCCTGGCGGAATTTTCCATGTGTAGGTTGGCGTAGGTATGGGTACTGCAGGTCCACTATGAAGAGTTTTGGCCTTTGGCTGTTTGTTTTTTGAGAGCTTGAGTGCTGGTAATGTTACGTTGCAGCTTGGGCCTGGCGTAGGAGATGCATAAAGCCTGAGCAGCGAGCGAACATATGCTTTGTCTGCCCGTGGGACTGGATCGCCTTCATTGATGAAAGACATGAAGAGGGACTTCTTGTGACGAAGTGTGGTGGGCTTTTTGAGAGGAAGCAGTGAGATGGGGGGTGTCCCGAATGTCACGCAGTGGATTCGTTTAAAACCTGGATGCGTTAGCGACTCGATCTTTGGTTTTGGAGATGGTATGGTACGTACACCCAGTCAAGGTATTCAGCTCTGACTTTGTTACCTCTGCGAGCATATGCGCATACAGGAGACTCGCAACTGCCCCGCCTGCGGAGTGCCCTGTCATGAGAAGGGAGAAAGAGCTCCGAGATGGGTTTTCCTCTAGCAGAGAACGAAGGCGAGCAGCCACAGGTTTGATCATCTTTCGTGCGACTGATAGAAAGCCGGAGTGACATAGATTACCCGGGTCATCCTGAATGTTGTGTTAGCTTAGGTCCCCTTTTGGGTAGAAGGTAAAAACATACTAGAAAGTCTGTTGGGGCGAGAGGTGCTGATTTGAGGTTTACCGCCCAGTCTGTGAACGTCTGACTTCCTCGAATAGCAAATACCACACAATTCATATGATCTATCGGTAGAGACTTAATCACCATGGCCTTTGTTCCCATCCGCCAGTCCCCATTGACAAATGCTTCTCTTTCGTTGCCGATAGGTTTTGTATAAGTCCGTAGTGAGTATTGGGCAGCTAGACAAAGCAGTGGGAAGGAGGGAAAGTAGCTGCAGTGAAGCTTTCTTAGCTAAGATCTTATGCGTCTTTACAAGGAATGAAAGCTTACAGCTTCAACGGCGGTAAATTAGGTGGCAACCGAGAATTGGTATATACGTTGACCTTGGCAAAATAGTTGGTGCTGACCACAGCTGAGGAGATGGCCTTATTGGCACCCCTGGACACCTCTCTGCTTGTGATCCGTCCTCCGCCACGGATCCCAGATGGTCTGTCCTCGCATATGGTCAACTCTATCTCTTGCCCGGCGAACGTTTCCTTATCTATTGCCGTGATCACCGCGTCAAGCTTAGTAGAGATCAAGTCACAGAGGATTTCATCGATCGCAGGTTCCAGAGACATCTGGCGTACTTCAACGAGGCCATTGCTATTAGACTTGACACCTTTGTGAGAGGAAATCGGTAAAGTGGTCGATGGCAAAATCTGCGGGGTGTGAATGGGGTGTGTTATCTGTGGTGCTCCAATCATTCGCCTGGTAGTCGTGGTTGGTATGGGTACTTTTGGAGGACGAGGCGGCGGTTGCGGTGCACAATCATGTCCAGAAGGACACAAGACTGCATAAGGGGGAGGAGGATCCAAGCTGGGGGAAGGAAGAGCATCGAACGGCAAGACTGGTAAGATAGCGGAGTGAACAGGAAAAGTAGTGGAGGGAGTGGTTGGCAACAGGGTGGAAGCCTTGGCGGATTTCTTGGCGTTGGACTTGCACTTAGGTTTCACATGAAACATTGTCAACATATAATCTTACTCTTCATTCACGTTGTGGGTGTGGAGGAGGACAGAAAAAGGGGCTGTCAGGATGATAAACTTTTGCTTTCTTCAAGGTGGTGGAGCTATCGGCGCTATGCAATGTAGTGCCCATGCAAGGCATTGCTGGCCTCGCACATAGCCCCCTGCGAAGCGCCCGATCTCGAGTGTCATTCGTCTGTGCGATGGCTGTTGTCACCGAACTACACATTTCTTGACGACACCTTGATTGCTTCTATCTTCATATGTTATGCTATCCTATCTTAGGGTACCTACATTGGAATCCTATCAAGAGCGAAGCTTCTGCTTACCTTGTGTTGATCTTGGAGATCCCATGCAGAATATCCAACAGTGCACCCTGTGGGTTGCCTTTCTACTCCCACCAATGAGCATCGATCTTCACGCTGTGACACTCCCACTCTGATCTTACAGCAGATCTCAATTCATGGCTTTCTGACAACGACGGATCTTGTCTTGGCTTGGAGGGCATCTCGTACCCAGGATACAGGTTATGGATATCTCACTTATATACAACACATTGCGAGATATTCTGTTCCCATATTACCAGTAGTAGACGAAATTCTTGAGAGAAAAACTATTTCACGCGAAAGAGTCTTCCAGTGTGATAAAGGGGGGAAATCAAATGGTGGTGAAAGGGGAAGAACACAATGTTATTTATAGCGTGAGCGACATATGGTGCATAAGGCGGTCTCAACTAGCTGTTACAGATGCCAAAATAATGCCACTTTTGATACTCTACCGGCGGAAGTACCAAATGCGTTGGCCAAAGCTCATCGATTCGAAACGTGGCGTGGAAGACGCTGGTGAGCCAAATCATGAAGTGAAATGGAAAGACAAATCCTTGTGGATTAAATGCACCATATAACGAGTAAATACATATACGATGCTCCATTTTACAGGTTACTTGATGGAAGTGGGATGCGTTGCAAAGAGTATTTTTGAAGCATCGCGCGAGGACATAAGCTTGAATTTCTGTGAAGACGGCGTTGAGTGCCTCTGTGATGAGTGAGACAGCGTGCTGAAGATCGCCTTGACGAGAATGAATATCGCAATTTGGAAAGCCCATCTGATCCCCAATTCGCTCCCCACCTGCCCCTACTCCAGAGAACGATCTTCAAACCACTCTATTCTAAGCCGTTTCAACGCTCAAAACACGCCAAGCCTTGTGTTTCACTAGACCACTAAAAACCACGATTATGAGACATCGTCAGCTGAACAACAAACACGGAGGCGCCGCTGACGCCGTGTAACCTCCTCCATCTGGACGTCAGTATCGCTATCATGCTCTCCAAGTCTACCTCCACTTGGCCTCGCCTGCAGCCCTGGCCGCATAGGCGCATCTACCGCACCATCCCTGATGCCCTTCTCAATTTCTCCTGTCCTACCCTGCGACATCCCCTACCTATCTTCTATCCAATGGGCAGCCTTACTCAGAAACCCCCTAGTACAGACACTCTATCCTCAGGGGCCTACTTCTGCGTTGACAGCATTCACGATTGATAGCTATCGGCGAGCGCTAGAGTATCCCACCGTGAGGTTGATCAAAGCGGTTGATGACGAGAGTGGAGAGATCGTGGGATTTGCGAAATGGATTGTCTATGCCGAAGAAGACCACTTATCAGGTGAGGGAGAAGGAGAAGGAGAGATGCAGGATAGAGGGTGGAGACATGGGAAGAATGGGGAAGAGGACACGCCAAGACCAGAGGGTGTGAATGAGAGGGCCTTGGGTGCCTGGAACGAAGTCATCACACGCACAAGGAAAAAGGTAATGAGAAGCATGGCACACAAATGCAACCTGAAGGGTGGATGCTCGCTACACTGCTACTTCGGCTCCATCGCATCTGCCTTGTGGGTCCTTGACATAATCCATACCCACCCCTTGCATCAATATCGCGGCGTCGGCACGAGCCTTCTTGAGTGGGGCACCGAACATGCCGACAAACTGCGTCTGCAATGCTACGTCGAGTCCCCTGCCGCAGGCCATGCTTTGTTTCACAAACATGACTTTGTATACATCACAGACATGGAGATTGATCTCAACGAGTACAGAACGCATCAGCACTATTATAATCAGAAATACAAACACACTGTCATGATCAGGCCGCCAGAAACCCCACCAAGAGTGCCGCCGAAAAAACCCAATCGACACAATCAGAGGATGCAAGGTGAATGGGATTTTGGTTTCTTAGATTCAAATTCTTCCGTGGGGAGTGAATATGGGGTACGGAGGAAAGCGAGCTTGATTGAGATCAGACGAAGCCCAAGACCTGATCGCAGCCTAAAGCCAGATCACAGTGGTTCTTCAGGACACTCGAGCAGCGTGCTGTCATCGAGCAGGCGAGAGATGGCAGCTCTTTCGCCTGGACCTGTGGAACAGATAACCGAGACCTTCGAAAATCGGGATCCTTGATCAGCCCATCCCTGGGTTGGAGTTCAACGCATGAACGCAGGGACCGAGTGCCTTGCCACGACACTGATCAGTGTTCCCGTGAGATCTTGAGGCACGCTTGTTGTCTGCTCATTTTCAAACCACATTCCATGCCAGCTTATGGACTTGGAACAAGCGATACTATTTTGGGGATGCAGGATGTACCGGTCGATCTGGAGAGTTGAATCATGTCTCGAGACAGATTTCAACTCACCTTACCTACATGCACAGCCAAATGGAAACTCATTCTTGCACGCCGACCCCACAGGGCGCTTATGTGTCTCAGCACTACGGATTACACTTGACAGGTAATAACTCCGTTATTAGGTTTTAGCGAGGTGACGTTTCGTATCCTATTATGTCATCTCTGCAGGTACCCCTCAATCTCATCTTTGTACCCCACTCCAACTTCTTGCTTGCCCACTACATCATCCCACACTCACACCGGCCTCTAGGTATCCCCCCCATTCTACTCAGCTGTTCCAATGCCTATCTACCCGCCCATACCTTACAGCTCCGAACCCGTCGACCTCCCCCCAATCGACGTCTCCTCCCCCGACGACGCCCGAACTTCCTTCCCAACCACAGATTTCGATGCCGCCCTCCCCCTCATCCGCGCCCGCTTCCCCAACATCGATCCCCTCTACCTCACTAAGATATTCCGCGGCACCATCCGCCCCGAGGGCCTGATCTGGCTCGACGTCGACCGCGAGGACGCCTCACCCCCTGACTTCCCCAACCTCGCCCACCTCCTCTACTGCTTCGAGATCTATGGGCAGATTCTGTGCATCCTGGCGGCTCCGCAGGGCTTCGAGTTGGAGATGGAGTTGCAGAGAGCGTTGGCGGATTATCGCATCAGGGTGCTGAAGTTGAGTAAAATGGCGTCGTTTGAGAGTTTGAGGGAGTGGCATAAGGCGATTCTAGCGGCGCAGATTCGCGATGGCCAGGATAGGGTGGATGGGTGGAGGGAGAGGAGGGAGGAGTTTGGGAAGCTGTTGAAGAGAAAGACCTGATACTCAGGAATGAGAAGCGACAATAGGGACCGTGATCGGTAGGAATAACGGCCACCCCTGTTTCGCTAGAGGGTGTGGACATGCAGTGGTCGCAAAGTCTGCCCCCTTGTCAACCTTGTTGGTCTCATTGCCGGTATGGACAATACAGACTCATACGTCTCATCGATGTTTAATCAAACCTCAAGGGATCATTCGCTATTGATCTCCAGGGACTATGCAGCGCAAGCTGATTTGGATACATTGTGGTTGGAGTTTAGGACGCAAGGCACTCTCTTAAATTACTCATGCGCTCCAGACAATGCAATGCATGATCAACTTGCCTGTTTCAAGTTGCACGCATGACAGCAATACTCAGCACTGCAATCTATACATATTCCAGCGTACACAACGCACGTTTTCCCCATGGTTTACCTCTCACATCAGCTGCAATTGATAACTTTTAACAGCAGTCCAACGAAGAAAGCCACTTCAGTATTGATTCCTTTAGGGTTCCAACCTCTTGAAGACATAATCCCATATATATGAACGCCAAGCTTTTCATGAGTATTCTATTGAAAATAATACGCTATCCTAGTGGATAGAATACGGACTAGTCTTGCGCGTAATAAATTACCTACCTAAACATAGCAACACATATGCAACCTCCAAAAAGGGCAACACCACATTCACCCCTATATGCTACATCTACAGTTACGAAACTCTCGTTTGCCTAGCCTCAGGCTGCGCCGCTGCGCACCAGCGGGCCCAGTGCATGTATGGCTTGGTTATGAACCATTGAGCGTCGCACCTTCCGGAGGTGTACCCACAAACTCTTCAACCCCGAAGTCGGCATGCGGCACCTGAAGATTGCGCAATGCGTGGTACGTCTTCATTGAGGCGGTGGTAGCATTCATGCTGTGAGTAAGGGCGCCCTTCGGCCAACAGCCTTGCTATTGGCTTTGTGGGCCCTATGCCTACTTCCAGGGTCTTGTAACCGCAGGCAATAAGGGGCTGGATTAGTAGGTAAAGGAGGCACAATGCTTCTGCATGTATGGCTGTCGATACATATAGGCAGGGAGTATTGACCTTGCCAGAGGGGTACAGGCTCGGAGCTCACCTGATATCGATCGAATACCAAGGGTCATGACCGTCGCCCGTCCTCAGCTCTGCACATAAAGCGCCGAGGTTATCGCCAACATGGAGTTTCAATACAGTTCAGATTTCCTGCTGCTCCGAAGAGCGACAATAAGCGGCCGATATGCCATCACTACCGTGGAAGATATTGAGGCATCATAAACCAATCTATACACCCCATGGAGCTACCCTTGAACCATCGTCTATAGAGATGCTAAATCTCAGCGGGTGAACACAACATAATCACATCACATCAACAGGGAGTCATCGCTTACGGTCGTCTACAGGCCAAGTCCAAGTCCAAATTCAAATCATGGTCCAGCGTCACGAGACTCTGACGGCTATGTCTATGAGATTGTCGCTCGCAAGCCGGTTCCAACAACATCAGATCGGGCCCATCCAAGCCGATGGGATATACTGTCTTTCAACTCGCAGCGGCTGAAGGAGCTTCAGGGCTACCACTTTGGCGTAATGTGCTGCGCCGTGATCGCCTCGTCAGTTGCCATTATCAATATAGTTTTCATCTCATGGGCAATAGCAACTTCCGGAGTGCACGGTGATCTTGGCACATTGCAGGAAGGTAGCTGCCACCAGACAAATGTCCTCACTCTGTGGATACACCTTGCCATCAATATTCTTGGCACTCTGCTGCTCGGTGCCAGTAACTACAGCATGCAGTGTCTCTCTTCGCCAACGCGCCGTGAGATCGACAGGGCCCATAATAAAGGTATCTGGCTAGACATAGGGGTGCCCAGTATCCGGAACTTGAGAAGGCTATCTGCCACGAGGATCCTATTGTGGTGGCTCCTCGCTCTGTCTTCAATACCTTTACACTTGCTCTACAACAGTGCAGTCTTCTCTTCACAATCCACACGAGAGTTCAACGTCTTTGTTGTCTCCAAAGACTTTTTTGAAGGTGCTCCGTTCAGCGCCGATCTATATGGCCATGTCGAAGTCTGGGGAGGATTGCCAGATGCTGACCTTACACCTTATCAAGACAGATTGGGAGGTCTCCAACAGAACAAGACCTCGTGGACGCAGTTGGAGAATGAAGCATGTATAAAGGCTTATACGCCAAGTATACTCTCCTCTCGTGCGGATGTTGTATTGGTTTCCTCCACATCAAACTCGACCAATTCTCTCCTCAGCTTTAGTGCCGACATCTCCGCACAGATTACTACCAACTCCGTGTGGCAATCACTGGGTTGGATGTGCTCAATGCCTTACTACTTAGTTTACTATCATTGCTCTCACTTTCAGCACGTCGAAAATCCTCGTGACTGGTCGATCTGGATATATCCAAGGATATATTCAAATCAGAGCTATGACGAAGTAACGCCAATCGCGACACCGGTACAGTACTGTCTAAGTCAGCCGGTACAAGAAGATTGCAAGCTACAATTCAGCGTAGGAATCATGATGGCTGTAATTGTGTGTAACTTGGTCAAAGCTATCTCTATGGGCTTTATTGCATGGAAACAAGACCCAGAGCCGCTGGTGACTCTTGGGGATGCAATCAAGTCCTTCCTGAACCAGCCTGATCCTACCACAGAAGGTAATTGCGTCGTTCAGAAATCTCGTTTTGAAAGAAGCAAGGTATGGGGACGCCTTCCGTCGAGATGGCGCGCAGAGCCTTTTAGATGGTTTCGAGCTGCCAGTATCAGAAGGTGGCTGACATGTAATACCCTGTAAGTACCCCTTTAGTCTTGACATGCCCTTGAATCTTCCGCATCGGTCATTCATTGTTCCGCGTGGATTGGTCAGAGAATTCGTGAGACGGCGTGAAAGCAAGCACGGGCAAGATACCTTAGCAATTTCACTTGACCCATAGTTGCAGTGCTAGAACACAAAGTTCATTCTAAATTTGCGCAGACATCGCTGATTATCTATTAGATGCCTTTCGGCTCTCATCGCCTCGGGTGTTCTTCTCAAGTTGGGTTTGGATGCAGTCACTTCCAAGCACTTCTCCCATCTTTGGTCACTCGGACTCGGGACTATCACCCCGGAAACCTTCATTTTCTTCAGCCAGGGCACCAACTACTCAGCCGGGTATAGGCTCGTTGCCATAATGCTACTCGCCAACCTACCCCAGTTACTTCTTTCCTTTCTCTACTTTGCGTACAATAGTATCTTCACCTGCATGCTACTCGCTCAGGAATGGAACGAGTACGCCAGGAAGAGGAAACCGCTCAGAGTGACATCACCAGTCGGTCGGCAGCGCGGTTCATATCGCTTGCAGCTACCCTACCGCTACGGCATTCCACTCCTGATTGGCTCGGGCATACTTCACTGGCTGGTCTCGCAGTCAATCTTCCTTGTTCGGATCTCCTCTTATCAATCTACGGGGACCCTTGATATCGAGTCGGGAATCTCAACATGCGGTTATTCGCCCATCGCAATTATATTCGTCATCGGCCTTGGATCGATTATTGTGCTCCTCGGTATTGCTAACGGATTTAGGGTCTCCAGAAGTGGAATGCCTTTGGTGGGCAGCTGTAGTGCGGCCATCAGTGCAGCCTGTCATCCGCCACAGGGAGACCTTGACGCGTCGTCAAGGCCGGTGATGTGGGGAGTCGTGGCGAAGGAAGACACCGAAATTTCCGATGACGATATCGGCCACTGTTCCTTTACCAGCTTCGAGGTAGAGGCACCTACACCGGGCAAATGGTACGCTTGACGTTGCAGTAATTCGCAATAAGGCTGTGCGTCGCCAAGCATGGTTCTACGATGAGTTTAGTGAGAATGCAACACTTCGCGTTTGGCAGGTCACCTGATAGCGATTCTGCAAAACAGGCGATCATGGCGTAGTGCGATCCAAAGTGCTGCTCTTGACGCCTGGGATATCTCGAAAGCTTGAGCCGGGCAACACCAACAAACGACTGTGCGTATTAGTGTGACGTAAAAGCCTTCGGGGACATTCCGATATGCCTACAGTAATAGTCAATGACTGCATAGCCAAGCTTTCAGAGGCGTAGGGTATTGTGCCAATTTAGCTTTCATAACGTGGAGGATTCATACTCCTTGTACCCTAATTATGGGAAGGCGACCTATGCCATACCATTTGAAAAGCCTTCGCATAGTTAGATAATGTAGAGAGTTCGCGGAGAGATCAATCCTGCGGAGAGGAAGAAGGACAGGTCTGATTCACTGACCATGGTATCGTCGCCCCCTTTGATTTTCAAGACAAAAGTATGGTGCGACACACAAAGACGAAAGCTGTATTCAAACCTCCTGAACAGCAGCCGAGAGCGCCCTCACACTTACTTTCCCTTGCAATACCCACCAATTCACGATTGAACAGGGGCTACGAATCAAGAATCTATGTCACCGCACTACGAACTCATATCACGTCGCTACTTGCTATCAGCAACAGATCTCTGGGATATACCTACTCATTGAAAGGAGGATCGTGGTCGAGCGTTGAATACTATACAATGTAAACGCGTAAGTAGCATGTCGAAGTCTTCTCACGTCCTAATCTATCGTATACAAGATGTCAACGGCATGATTCCCTGATGTGAGATACAGCTACCGAGCGGATCTTCATGGGGAAAAGGTGATGAATATACATGCACGAAGAAGCGTAGACATGATGAGTATTGGATTTCTCGAACGTTCCCTTCCATAGTATACGGCTGGAGTTGTTACATACTCTATCCCACATCCTAGCAAGGCATCCATCCGTCCAGAGTAGAACAATGACAAGATCCACCCATCCTCCTGAACACCAAACACATGCGTATTTGTTTACCACCGAAAATGATGATATTCGATTGCAAACCGATCCACCGCTTGAAAATGATAGAACTACGTCAGATGCTGTAAACCTCATACTATACAACAACACTTGAACTATAGAGTCCAACCATCATCCTTTTAGTAAACATATCTATTCCTATTCCTATTACTAGTAATATAACACCTACTACCAGTTTTTAATCCTACTTATATTCATCGCGTTGGGATAATAGTCTTAATAGTAGTAACAGAACCCGTATTGTCTATACCCCTAATAGTGGAATTCATACCGCTGCGTACGCCTATATCTCTGCGTGGTGCGGAGAAAACCCTCTATTATATAAGCATGCTTCTATATAGTGATCTAGTAGGGCAGTGTCTCTGTTAGCAAAGAGTAGCACTACCGTTAGCAATAATATCAGCAAGGATATAGAATTCGGGATATCCTGGAGGAGGTGTAGGGTTTGACGGACGCAGACGTGGTACTGCTTGTAGAGCTTGAGGTGTTGCGTATAGAAAAGGGATGAGCTTGAGGACTCAGTTGTAGTAGACTAATTAGATAGAGGCACCCAGATTGATGCGTTTGTATATAGGGTTTGGAGATGGATCCGAAGGTTTCGCACCTTATAAAGGGGGAGGGGGGAAAGGTAGAATTTGTTGCAGTAGCTGCTGAAGTATTGACTGAAACTCTTTGAGTAATTGTAGTTGTAATCGTTGTTATATAGTTCTACTGTCTACCGTTTTCGAACCATTGAGTTGCACAAACATTATAGACTTGAGAGGGGAGGGTGAAACGTTTGACTGTTGGCTGTGGGGGTTGAGTTGTTAGCAGTGCGCGGGAACATGTATGTGTATGTGTATGTGCCGGCGGATGGTGCGTTGAGCTTTGTCGAGTAGGCTGCGGTGGTCGCCTATATTGCTGATGGAGTGGAGGAAGTTTCCTAGTATTAGGGTAGAGTAGATATAGCAATATTTATATCAATCTCGATAATATCTTGCTATATTACTTCATGTTCTCATTCCTATTGCCGAGAAGCTGTTCTGTATCACATATATAGGTGTTAGAAAGAATCGTTGCATATTTAAAATAGTGATGCATGATGGGACGGCTTTGAAAAGTGTCTCGGTGACTATAAGCCACCGCTTCTGTCCCTCCACTTCTCTACCAATTCCTCATTGAAAGTCATATCCAACATGGCCGTGCCGAACTCGTCAATGTCCGCGGGTACCGCGTCGTCAAAGAGCCTCGCGCACTCGAAGCGCTGCAAGAACGCCACATTCCTTCCCAAGCACTGCTTCTCCCACTCGGTGGCGCTGGCGGCATTCCAAAGGCCGCTGCGGTTCGTGTACATGACGCCGCCGGGGCAGGCCGACCAGCGCTGCCGCAGCGCGGAGAAGACGGGGGAGAGGCTGACGGCGACGAGCCAGGTGCGGCGGATGCTCTCCGACAGGATCCACAAGTACCACTGTTGCTGCGAGTCGGTGGACGGCGTTGGCAGACAGCCGACAAGATGCGTGGCAACGGCGTGAGTGTTTGACAATGCCTTTGCGGCCGAGTGGAAGAGCTTGCCGGCCCAGCTGTCCTGGACGGCCATGTGGCCTTCGGCGACGTGGCGGGAGCGGATGTCGCCGTCGAAGAGGCCGATGATCTGGTAGACCATGAGCGCGTGCAGCCTTGTTAGCTGCGCGAACAGGTCAACATCTTGCTCCCCTCCGTCGGCCCACTCATCCACGCCAACGCTGTCCAGGATAGCCCCGTTCTCCTGGAGTAAATCGGTTGACCTGTCCTCTACAATCTGGAGCACGGTGTCCGTGTTTGCGGGTGTCCGGTGGATATAGCTAGCCAGCGTGGCATACGCGACCTGCACGCACGCCGGGGAGTTCGCACTGTACAGACATGGATGGATGAAAGGGTTGCTGCCGGTGGTAACCCAGCGTTCGAACCAAGACTGCAGCACCGCCACGTACTTCTTCATCGTCGTTTTGCCAACTGGCATAGCGGCCGAGGTGTCCACTCTATAGGATATCCTCCACGTCTCAGGCGCAAGGAACCAGTCTACCCTGGTCGCCGGCGCGCTGGGCGTTTGAAAGAGAGACGACGGGGCAGGGAAGTCACTGTCTATGAGTGGAAATGCCAGGTCCAACATAAGGTCGTCTGCAAGGATCAGGTCTGCGGTGCTGGAGGATGTGTTGCCTGCAACCTCAGCGAGCAGTCCATCCTCCACTGTCGGCACCGAGCCTCTCAACCCATCCGACAGCAATGGTCGAGACGAGGAAGCTGCTCTGCTTCTCGACGGCGGATAGACGCAGGACCTGCCCCTATCCGCGCATCGTGCGCACGACGGCATCTGCCGACCGCATTTCCGCTTCGACCTTGCGCAGGCGCTACAGGCGTTAGATTCCGCGTGCGTCGGCATGGTCGAAGGACAGATCCTTTTGGGGTCTTCTTTGGGGACAGAAATAACTCCCGATCTTGTCCGCGGCGGAAGTCGAGCGGAATACTGTAGGCGCGCAATTGTCGTCAGCTGGGTGCGTCTCATTTCTATTGGGCAATCGCCCGCACGCTAACCCGAACGGCGGAAGCCTAGTCCGCAATATAAAACACCTCCATTTCTAGGGGATAGAGGCATCTGGAGTTGCAGTGCAGGCTTCATCGGCCATGCAATCTGCGGGTGCTTCTACTACACCATGGCCATACTATTTCGCAACATTTCCATTACGGGAAAAGATATCTCTCAGTTCTGAAGAAATGACAATGTACTCCAAGTCACTGAATGCATTTTGTTTAGGAGACCGCGGCGGACTAGAGCCCACCGACATGTAGTAAAGCGGACTAGCTCTCGGGATTTCGCACGGATGCCGTGAGGTGGCTCTGAGTATATATATAAGACTCCAACGCAAACTTACAATCCATCTCATAATTCAGTACTCTGCTTTGCATCCCACACCAAGTTAACATCACTCAATATGTCCGTGTACGTTATTACTGGGGTGTCGAAGGGAATCGGGGTGAGTCTGCCTTATGCCGTGTTACGCATTGCTTATGCTTAAGCCAGCGTAGTTCGAGTTCGTCAAGCAGATCTCGGAGGACCCGAAGAACCTAGTCGTCGGTCTGGTCCGCGACAAGGCTACGACCGAGAAGAAGGCGGCGGCAGAGCTGGGCGACCGTTCCAATGTCCACATCCTCCATGCAGACCTCACCAGCTACGCTAGCCTGAAGCAAGCCGCTGCCGACACTGCCAAGATTGTTGGCGAGCGTGGCATCGACTACCTGGTTGCCAATGGAGCTTTCCCGTCCCTCTTCGACGCCTATGACCCTATCGGCGCATTGTAGGTCTACTTCCCTCTGGCTACTGTCCGGGTTGGTCTGTGTTTAACGCTATGTATTCAACAGGGGCGACAAGGTCGTGGAGCTGGAGGATGTTTCATTGAAGCTATTCCAGACTAACGTCGTCGGCAACATCCACCTCTTTAACCTCTTCCTCCCTCTTGTCATGAAGGGCAAGGTCAAGAAGGTCATCACTATTTCCAGCGGTCATGCCGACCTCGACTTAATCAACGATCTCGAGATTGAGACAAGTGCTTTGTATGCTGCCTCCAAGGCGGCCATGAACGTCATTGTGGCCAAGTTCAACGCGCAATATAAGAAAGACGGTGTGCTCTTCGTGAGTATCAGCCCGGGAGTGGTAGAGGTGGGCCACTTTGTGAATGGTACGTATCCCTGTCTTCAAGATTAAAACATCTGGATATTCTACTAATGCAGACCCACAGCCGCTCCAGAACAGATCCAAGGCTTGATGGGATTCATGGGCAAGCTTTCAACCTATGCCCCTCACTTTAAGGGCCCGACCCCTGTAGACGAAGCCATCCCAAATATCAGGTCGACCTGGGAGAAGGCCAGCATCGATAGTGGGTATGGTGGTGCATTTATCTCGCATTTTGGAAACAAGCAGTGGTTGTAAACTTGGGGTCCAGATCCATTACACCAGATACACTTATTGATGTAGTTGACATAAGTAGGTGTACCAAAGTTCGATTTGCTTCCCTAAGTAAGTACTCCCAGCATAAGTTGACTGTTGCGCAGGCCTTGTGCAATCAAGGGTGCAAACAACACATCTATGTCATATGTACCGAGTACCCTAGGCCTCGAGTAGCCGAATGTCTGCAATTGTGTGAAATCTTGGAGAAACCTCTCGAATGTACTCAAGTCAATTTAGCAATGCCAAAGGTCCAACTTGACAACGTTGAAGTTCATGGGACTAATCAAGCTGTGTTTCAGGTTATCGGTGTTCGAATTCGTTATTGTCAGCAGTTTCAAGGACGGCAACGCACTGACTGCTTCCATAAGGTCTAATTGAACGCCATGAGGTCCACGCCTCCCATTACATCTCAAATGTACTGCTTCAAGCCGTGTAAGGGTGGGTACGGACTGGTAAGGTGCGTCTTCAAATTGTCGTGTGCAAGTTGGATAATCTCCCGAACGGCCAGCAAGGACCTCAACTTCGGTAATGTGGTGAGTATATCATCATTTTCAAGGCGGCATGATGAGTAATCCGAAGCACCGCGGCATTTTAGCCAAATGACATATCGACCGATACGCTCGACAGCCACTTCCTCCATCAGTTTCCAGAGACGATTTTCAAGCACGGTCTCATGTTTGTAGGCCGCGTATTTTCGAATCAGGTCGCGATGAACTCCGAGGAGCGGTTGTGCTGCCGATCAATCGTCCCACATGTCCCTGCAAAGTTTTCAAGATCTTCTGGCAGCACATAGAATATCTCAAAATTTCACATATCACTTCTATACAACAGAGTTCTAATCTATCCGCACCCCCTAAATTTTGGTGGGGTTACACTAGAAAGTTAATATTTCTACTAGCTAATTTATTATATTTATAAGGTAAGATATACCTAAAATCTTTAGGGTAGCTAGGAAAATGAAAACTTTTTACTATACTAGATTTTTAGAATATTAGAATTACCCTATCTTATTAATAAAGATAACACGTTTAATGATATAAATTCTTATATTCTTTATATAAAGTAGTTCTACCTATTAAATACTTATTCTTAAATCCTCTAATTATAAGGTAAATAATATAGGAATTATATTATATAATTTTTATTAAGAAATTAGAAATAATAGATAAATAGCTAGTACTTTATATATAAAAGTTTTAGCTTATTTAAATTAGTCTATATAAGTTAAATATACTAGGATATAAGAGTAATTTTAGTAAAGACGCGTATAAACTTACTAAGTACAGATAAACTTTAGTAAGACTCTATTATAAAATCTACTAATTAATATTATTAAGCCTCTTTAACTTAGCTATTCTAACTACTTTAGGCTACTATTCGCGATTAAAAGCTTATAAGAGAATAGGTTTAGTTCCTATTAGCGCTAGTTTAATAGTAGAGCTTGTATCTTTTTTCTACTATATAGATTAATTTAGTTAGTACTACTATAGACCTAATCCTCTAGCTATATGTCTATATAATAGTATATTTGTAAAAAGTATAATTATTATTAAGCAGCTTAGAATATAGTAAATAAGAGTAGGAATCTAGGCTAAGGTAATAGAGTAGTCTTTAAGAATACTATATTACAGGGTTTAAGATATTTATATATAGTATAGTATAGAATAGATAATTAAAGCTATATAACTTAGTATATATTTAGTATAAATACTATCTTAGCCTTTTATCCTTCTTTATCTTAATTAGTATAACTATAATAAAATACCTTTAGTATACCTAGTTTATATCTTTATTATACTTAATATTATTCTTAAATTACTTAAGATCTTAAATTCTAGTAGATCTTATATTTACTCTTAGACTAACCGTCGAGTTAGGAATTAGTACTATGATTTAGTACCGACTTACTAAGCCTTTTAGCGTGTTACTATATATAGTATACTAGTATACTATATATAGTAACTTTCTTAATACTTAGTACTAGATTCTAGTATCGAATCGCTAAGAATTAGCGGCTTAGTAGTCTAGGTAATACCTCGCGGTTAGTCTATTTACTCTTCTTTACTATAGTCCTAATATTTTACTTACTCTTTTTTAATTTAAGGATTTTCTTTATTATTATATATATCTATATAATTAGTATCTCTTATACTATCTCCTCTAGCTTCGCCTTTAGATTTTAATTAAGATAAATATCTAGACTATTAATAGAATTATTAGAGTTTTTTAGTATTACACCTAATAGTACCTAAGCCTAGAGACTATACTATTTACACCTTAATTCCTTTAGGAAAGATATTAAATATACGTCTAGACCTACAAAATATAGCTTAGCTACGAGATATAATTATTATATAACTCTTATATTTTAATAAATATCTTATATAATATTACTAGCTAGCTATACTTATTAAGGTCTTATCCTAGCTTATATTAATACTTAATATAACTATCTATTATCTTAAGAGCATTAAAATCGCGATTAGCATGTTGTTTTACATATACTGCAGTATAAAGAAAGATCCTTTGTCATAGCGCTACACGGCTCATGAACGGATCGCTGCACTCTACGATCGACGCTCACGTCGCCACAAGACGCAAGTAGCATGTCTCTGGGGGTGTTCTCATCAATTGGAAGTTCAATCACGCTACAGTAGTTCAGTACCCTGGGCCTAAACTTTAGGAAACCTTTTACGCACAATCTAATACACCAATCAGACCGTTCCATACCGGCACCTACCGTGGTCTTTCAAGCAATAGCACTCCAAGAAGGTCCGGCCTTGGCCACCCTTGCCGAAAGCATGCACAAGTCCGACAATATCAACAAAGCTCCACACCAGGCCTGCAAACCAGGCCAACCATGGCTCCTTAGAATAGCCCCAGCGATCGGAGACCCTACCAGCAAACCCATCCCCGAAGACCCCAGCGCCATCCCCATCCTTGTGCCAATAGTCCCATGATCCGGCGACAAACTCACGATGATCGGCCCAGCAAGGGAGACGAACGTACCCGAGAAAACCCCATATAGCACACCCCAGACAATAATCCCACCTGTATTCCTGATGCCAATCCAGCAGAACGCCAGAACCACCGCCACGCACCCAAACCCAATCTGCATATTCAACGGCCCCGTCTTATCGGCCAAGAAATTCGGTATCAACCGCCCAAAGACAGACCCAGTGTTGATGATTGCAAGGAGGTGAAACGCGATGTGGTCTGATGTGTGACAGATGCTTTGGGCGTAGATCTCGGCGTAGAAGAAGGGGATGTAGACGCCCATGAAGCCGAAGAAGACGCCGTAGTTGGCGAAGAGGTAGGGTCGTTCCTTGAAGGCTGCAAGGTCGAACGGTTTACGAAAGAAGCGATGTTACAGTGCAGGGTGGCCAAGACTGAGGTATGAAATGCTTCCTATTCGAATTCATCCCATTGAGTAGATCCCGTGGATCTTTAATGTATATGCTCCCCCATCTTCGCGGAATAGGAAGTCAATCTAGCTGCCTCATGTGCTCGATATCCTAGCAATTCCCTGCGACAGGTAGCTGCACACAAGCATAAGTAGACATAGCTCCTCTTCTACGATGAATCAGACTGGGCCCATCTAGCTTGCTAACCATGATCCCTAGGATCGCTGATCATCTATGCGATGCTTCAAGTTGTATGTCCCGTCGAGCACGTAAGGGTTGGGACTTTCCCGACGTCGCATTGTTTACTAATCAGTGTTCATGGTATGTCAGTGCTCATGTAATATCGAGATTTTATCTCACGGTTGTAACGAAGGGAACACATTATTGCCAAAAACTAAATAAATGGGTCGTCCACTCAGATGCATCAACCACACGAGTTTCACCTGTCGTGCGCCAAGAATTCTTCGTTGCGTGACTCGCAGCAGGTAATGACCCATCATATTACCATGTAGCAGGGAGAAGGCTACTGATATTCATGCAGCTTGAATCCTTCGCACCGAAGCGGAAGGAGGTCAATCGTACAATCTTCCGGAATCTGAGGTAGAGGAACATGCCGTGACTGCGCTGCTCAAACGTCAATGTCCTCAAGTAGAGATTACAGGAATAGCATGAGGAACATTCGAGTGGTTACCGGAAATAGGATCGGCGATGATTGTGCACTTCAAGGAGAGTGTTCTAGACAGGTTATTAGTCCGGCTACAACGCCCAACGCTAAGGCATCAATATGGGGATGCATTGCAGGCTGTGAGGTATTATTATGCATCACACATGCAATCGTGATGTTTTGGGAAGGCGGTGAATGTCACTCCTCGATGCTGCTGATCACCTGCGTACTCTAGGCCGCATAAGTACCACCCTCAACTGCTGTTAAGTTGTCAAAGTCCATAGAGAGTGCATGAACCTTGCGCAAAGAATCAGCTACGTATTGTGCCACCCGCTTCGACTTACCTGGTATGACTGCTCCTGCAATAGGATGGACGCCGCTCTGTGACGTGGTTGCGCAAGTTCAACGTTCTGCATGTGGCCAATCCGTTAACGAGGAACGGAGTACGCTGCACGGGCCTAGTGAGGGCTTAGATAAGAACTTTTGCATATAAGGCAAAGGATATCCTCCGTTGACATGCTCTTCCCAACTCACATTCAAAACGGTCCACATTTCACAAGAGACACGTCCCATCTCCGCAAAAATGTTCTCGGTCTTGAAGCCCAAACCCGGCTACCTTTATGTCGAAGGATGTGACCACGAAGAGGAACTCAAACTAGAAGGTGACTCTCAGCCTAGATCAAACAACATGACCATTAAAGCTAGCTTCAAGTTGATGCTCTTCGTCATGCTCTTGCTATTTTCCTCTATCGTATCTATCTGGGTACTTTTCTTCAGCGTCAAACATGATGTCCAACGCATCTTACAGCAGACTTTCACGCCTCTGAGCTCTACTGGGCCAGCATGGACCTGCCAAAGACCAACTGTTCGCCGCGAATGGCGAGTCCTCAGCGAATCCGAGCAATCTGAATTTGTCACCGCCGTGAAGTGCCTGGCAACCAAGCCCTCAAAGCTGCGTAACACTGGCTCTCTGTATGATGACTTTGCTTGGATCCATAAGTACCTGACCACCAGCAGTAAGTGACATGTACTACCTTTTACCGACTCATCATTGTTTCTTCGCCACAGTCGATTGACGTATCTGTAGCTTCTTCGGCTCATAACTCGGCCCCCTTCCTTCCATGGCACCGCTATTTCATCCACATATACGAAAAGTCTTTGCGAGAGGAGTGTGGATTTGAGAATAATCTGCCGTAAGCTGAACTGGCCTCCTTTGTTCGAAGTTGATGTTTCCGCTGCTAATGCAGCACAGTTACTGGGACTGGTCGCAAGACGCATCCAGCTTCCGCAATTCTCCTGTTTGGGACTCAGTCACAGGCCTCGGCGGCGATGGATCTGGCTCTGCATCTGTGGGCAACGGCAAATGCGTTACATCTGGTCCCTTTGCCAATATTGAAGTCATGTTCTACGATGATGAGATCCAACCGCACTGTCTCTCACGTGGCTTCCCCGGAGAAGAGGAGCTCAGTGAACTCGGACAATTGATCCAGCCAGAGGCCATCGACAACCTACTTCATGAGGACGAGTATGAGCGTTTTGCGCTTGAGCTCGAGAAACGAGCGCACAAATTTCTCACACATACGGTCAGAGGTGACTTGAGCCGATTTACCGGCCCGAACGGTGCGTGTTCTCCAGATTCAATCTATGTACAAGCTGACAAGATCACAGATCCAGTATTCTTTCTTCACCATGTGAACCTTGACAGGCTTTGGTGGCGGTGGCAGCACGGCGCAATTCACGATAGGCTCACTGCCTACAACGGAAACGCATTCAACAACACTGAAGCGCCCGCTGCTTTGACCGACACTTTGGATATGGGCGGCTTGGCGAGGAATGTTCAGGTGGTCGATGTCATGGATACGACCGGCGGACCATTTTGCTATGGCTATTGAACTATACAAAAACCACAACGATCTGGAATACCTTTTACGGCAAATGCTTCACACGATTGGGTTGGGTGGTTGATCGCATCGAAACGGCCACATTAAGTGTAGCGTTATTAGGTGTAGCCGCGGCATCACATTCTTACAGGAACTATAGTACACTACTTGAATATCATAGGCAAACCCTATCGAGCGAGATTATGTACTAATGAGATACAGCGATATTTAGGGTCTACCAGTATGTAGTTACATGACTAACCGATTTGATTTAGTGAGCATTGCTACGGAGTAGTACTAAATCGAAGGGGCTTAGTGATTAGCCTACTGATTACTACTAATGACACGTCTGGTAAGGTATAATGCTTTAATGTTACTCCTCCGGCTGTATTTCTTATACAGAGTCAGCGACAAGCAGCCATCGCCTCTTCTGCAAGACCATCCGATCGAAGCTAGTAATATTGTCACTATTCGGCACATTATTGTGGCATGGAACGAGAGTCTAGGCCAAGCTGATAGCATGGTGTAACCTCGTTACTAAGCCATACTCCTTTAAGGATGCTGTGTCTGTATGATTTGACTCATTTGTAAAGCATAGAATGGATGACTGAAGCCGTGGGTACGACTCGATAATCATGATGCGCGAAAGGCCTTCTTTGTCTGATTAGCATTACCACAATAACATCAGTTTACGTCTTCACCGTACTTAATATTGTTATCAAATCGCTTGAGATCTTGATCCGCAGCTGATCTCATATTTACTCTTCCTCGCTCCAGTCTCATCATTACACTTACTCTTTTTCGGTTTGAGGATTTTCTTCATCACCGCCTTTATGGCTGCACGCATCTTCGTAATTGCCGTTTCCCGGACCATTTCCTCTGGCTCCGCTTTTGGATTCCAATCGAAACAAACGTCCGGACCGTTGATATTGTCGTCAGGGCTTCCGGTGTCGCCACTGGGAATACCTAAGCCCAGAGACAGTACTTTTCGCGCCTCAATCCCTTTGGGAAAGTATGCGTCTGGACCTGCCGAACGTAGCTTGGCTACTGGATTAACTCGTCAGATGACTCTAGCGTTTTGACCAACGTTTCGCACGATATCACTCGCCGGCTGCGCCCAGCAGGGTCTCATCCTCGCTTGTATTTACGCCCAACGTGACTATCTATTATCCTAAGAGCATTGAAATCGCGATCAGTATATTGTGTTATCTGTGTTATCTACACTGCAGCGCAAGTACGGAATAAACCTCGCCAGTATTCAGGCTTCTAACCGTACCCGGGTTGAAAAGGCACATTTGTCCTCCTGTTCATGTTCATGAAACTTGCAGATCTCTCCTTCCATATCCCAATCAGTAGTATCCATTGGGCTCTGTCCCTTAGCCCAACGAAGAGCGTATTCGTGAGCAACCGCCGCTATGAAACCGGGATGATACTCTTGGGTTTGTGTACGTGCTGCAACATCCACAACGCAGTCGCAGAAGCAGCGTACAAGAAGTTTGCAGAGCGGAGATCTCGCGGGCAATGTCTCCCAGGCCATATTGATCCCTTTGACAGGGTCTTCGATCTCTGCTGGTCTATCGAGACTCCAGAAAAGCGGTGTGTCTTCATCCATGTGTTCAACGCCATCATCGTCGAACTCTTCATTCTTTTCCTCCTTCTTCTCGGCATCTAGGGCGGTGTCGTTCTTGGTATCAAGAGCAGTGTCGTTCACGGCATCAAGAGCGGTGTCGTTCTCGGCTTCGTCTAGATCTGGCTCTTCCTCTTCATCCCCTTCTTCGCTCTGAAAGTCTCTGTCGTGGTCTATGTACGCGTATACTTCAACCAGCAAAATCACGATTTGATCTTTCACATCGTGGACTTGTAGCGTATCGGCAAGAGCATATAGCGCAATGAGATCCGAAAAGGGAGCGTCACGATAGTTTGCCAGATTGAACGCTCTTCCCTTAGCATTGTCGAGACTGAGACTTTGAACTGTATTCAAGTCCATGTTCGCGAGTTCTTCGAAGACTTCATCTTTCAGCTCCTCTAACGTTGGTTTTATGGTCTTCGGGTAGTGGTATCCCCTGAGCTTACCCGTATAAAGCCAGTGGACAAAAAACTTGAAGGTCCTCGTTTCTTGGTCCGGAAGCCTGACTTTACCCTCCCTCTCCTTGAAATTGCCATTTAGCGCAGCTTGGAAGAAATTTGATGATTCGCATAGTAAGGCTTTATGCACGTCAAATCGGTACTCTTCGGGCCCCACAAGTACAATGACTAGCGAATCGTAGAGAAAGCTACGATGTAAAGACTCAGTAATGCATATAAAAGACCTGGAAGGGAAGGTGACCTACGGAGGATCTGAAATAGTAGGACCTACGTCCACTTCAGGCATTATATGCAGATCACTAAGGGTAACACTGTTGCAAAGTCTTTTGACGGCACTCCGATCTTCTAATAGAGGAAGACTATAATATATTGGTCGAAGGTTGATAATGTTGATATGGCGGTAAGGTGAATTTCAGACTTGGGATACGTGCCAAGCCCAGGGGCTGGTCCGTCAGCGCTATCATCTTGAAATGGTTTAGTCAGACTGACCAATTGAATGGATGTGAGCTACGTCATCCTCTTGGCACTGGCACCCTAGGTCTTGGCGTTTCCTGTTTCTCCAGCGGTCACCCTTTCTTCCATCTCTTGTAGTTACCACTTTTACCTCCCCAGCACGCTGGGACATGTACCGCAATCGCTCGTTGTTATGAGAACATGAAGCATAGCAAGCCTCACCAAGCAGTCTGCGACATTGTCTATACCACTAGGGCTCTACATACTATGTATATCTGTCCGCCCCGATCATACAGAGCTGTCTCCTAAGCCATTCTTGAAGTATTGGATCGTGGGCGCGACGCTTCGTGAGTTGCGAGAAGGTGATGGGAAAGGACATGGCAACTGTCCGGAAAATGAATCGAGGTGGCTATAGGCATTTTTCTCTAAGAGAGAATAATTACACATCTGGCTTGAAGAAGGGCCAAACACGAATACTGCATTGCTCTTACTGCATTACTCAAACACATGTTATGGTTCACCCAAGTTGGCAGGATTCGCTTAGCACGACGACTGGCGCCCCCTGTTCCAAACAATGAATCCTCTAGACAGTCTCTCGGCCTAAGCCATGGCTATGCCTGGGCCATCCTTGTTACCCTCAGACTGCCCACTCGTGTATTTCGCTGGGAAGGCGATATTAAAGATACCGACCGCCAAAGCCATCAATGCGCCGTCTAGAACGGCGAAGTAAACTTCGTGCGTGATCAGATATCCTTTCCAACCTTGCGCTAATTCAACCGCACGGTAAAAGTTACGGACGATGATACAGAAAGCCGAGAAGGTTGTTGAGAGAATGAGGACTCTTGACAGTGGCATAGCGCGAGCGCGCCAGAGGAACAGTAGCCAAAACAATGCAAAAACGCACATTGAGACCAGCTGGATGACGATACCAGCTATCATTGTATGCGTTCCCGGTTTGGTGTCCCCTAACGTGTCCTGGCCTGCAGCTTTCGAAGCTAAGCCGCCGCCGATGGCTTGTATGACGATTGAGATCAAATCAAAGGAGATGAAAATGCCGAGGTATGTTGTTGGGGAAATGAAGCTATAGCGACGGCCGTATTGATTGATCATTTGACCGAGGATGTAGTAGATTGCGGCGCTGAAGAAGCAGGGAGCTGTCAATAATTAGTGACGTCTTGATTGAAGCCATTGGAGATGAGAGCTTACAGATGATGAGTATGGAAATCTGGAGGGAGAATAGTGTCTTACTATACGCGCAGTGGTGAGCTCCGGCTCTTGCTGCCCAGCCAAGACATTCACCTAAATCGAATATCAGCAATAGCCATGATCAACGCTAGGTGGGACACGTACCAAAGGCACCAAGAGCAAGCGCAGAGTACCACCATTTCCGAGTGCGAGCTACTTGCACGATATGGACGAGCATCGAGACAAAGAATACGATAGTGAAGACGATCGCTGGCGCAAGGCTCGGGACGTAGCCATAGGTAGGAGCTCTCGCTTTCGGATCATAGGCAACACAGCCTTTGACCCGCTGGGAATTTGTCAGGTTCTCGGCAAGAGGAGAGCTCCGTATTAAAAGACTCATGGCGAAGGTGGGGAATAGGTCAATAATGTGAATCAAAATAGAGGTTGGTTTGGGTCGGCCTTGGAAAGAATATATAAATGTGAATGTGGCCACTCTCGGAAGCAAGTGGGAACTAGGTGTATATGTGGTTCTCAAAGCCTTGCCATGCTTATCTCGTCCAGCACATTGAGCAAGGATGGGGCATGGATGATAACTTTCATTCAGCAGCATCCCGGATGCCCCCGTTGAACCAATCGCATCTAGCTCTCTCGAATGACGAGAGACTTTTGTGGGATCTAGCGCCTCTTAGGGGATTTGAGGATGAAGATCGCAAACATCTACCACATACCTAAACATGTATATGCTTTCTACTAAGCAATCAGGGGCGGAGGTCGTCGCCAAGCCACTAAATCTCGCATCTTGGCACTCATCAACGGCTTAGCGGGCGGAAGATCTCAAGTCCGTTGGGACAAGGAACAACAAATAGCACCGAATTGGCATCTGGCACCAGCCTTACGAATCTCGGACTCAACTCTAAAAACACGCCCATCACCCTGTCATGATCGTTGGGACTTTACTCCAACTTTTGCAGTGCGCGCGGCATTTTCATGAGGCATGGCTCAATGACAACTTTAGCCTCTATAGGAGAGCAATTCAAATGCTTTTTGGGAGGATATACGAGGAATTCATATAGATTTGAAGTGCAAGAAGGCATCACGGGCCGGTGAGACCGCTCATATCGACGACTTCACCGAGACGTTTTGTTGAACCCAAGCCAACGATCGTCGAATCCCATCTTGGGAAAGATTCAAGGACAACATGGTGGGGGTCCCTGGACGGTCTAAAGGCTGTACAACATGTAGGAGGCGCAAGATACGCGTAAGAAAGTTGATAAACATGATCTCCGCACAATCATAGCTCTAATATCGATCAAGTATAGTGCGACCTTCAGCAACCAGCCTGCAGAAAGTGCACCCAAGGTGGAAGGGAGTGCGAAGGTTATGATCGCTTCCCTGTCTTCCTCAACAGGACTGTCGAAGGGTTAGAGAAACGGCGTGGCCTCGAGGAAGCAAAACTACCTTCGCATGCAAGGAGTCCTTTTCCCGCCTTGACAGAACAAGGCGCACCAAGCAATCTTTCGATGCAGACGAGCGTTGGCTCTTCACGGGAAACGCGCGAGGAGCGTACACTGGCTGATGATCGGATGCTTCTGTCACCGGGTGTTTCCGCTGTGCTGAACACACAATTGATATCTTTATTTTGGGAAAAGTATGTGCCAGCCGACTATGTCGTTCAAGGCGGCTCGCCCTGCATTTGGATGGAGCAAATCATAGCTTTACCAGCCCTTGGAGAACCTTTACAACTTTCATTAAAGGCTTTGGCCATGACTCGCTTAGGGTGGATCCACGAAGACGATCCGATGGCACATCAAGGGAATGTAGTATACAGTCGAGCTTTGCAGTCAGTCCAACAATCCCTGTCTCGGACGAAGATGGCAATGGATGACGAAGTCTTCGTTGCTGGATACATCTGTGCGGTTTACGAGGCATGCCCATATGCTTGACTACTCCCTTTCAAGAGACTAATGCTGACAAGAGTGTTAGCTGTTTGAATCAACCACTACATCGATTGCCGGATGGAACAGCCACATATCGGGCCTGGCACAGCTTGTGCTTGTGCGCGGTCCTCGCAGACACCGATCACCGATTGCACGGGCGACGCTGGAGGAATTTCGGACTTCAGCTGTGTGTGATCTGTTTCCCTGTTTCCCATAGATTCTAAAGCTAACATCATCTATCAGATGGTCCAGTGTATACAGAATCGCAAATCGAGCTTCCTCGGAAATGAAGAATGGCAGAGCGTTCCCTGGGAGCTCACACCGAAAGACGTCTGCCAGAAGCTCTACGACAAAGGCTTTACCTTGGCAGCTTTGCTCGAGAAGATAGACAAGACCCTGTTGGACTCTAACGCAAGCATCTCATCGTTGTTAGCTTTCCTAGACCGTCTTTCCAGGCTGAATACCGAAATGGACGTTTGGTACCGAGAACTACTATCAGAGTGCCCATCACCACTTTACTGGATTGACTGCTCGCGTCTAAATCAAGCTTCAACTTTTGAAGGTGGGCAATCCCGAGAAGGTCTTGAGTTAGGCTCCCTGCCTCCCTTCGCCTTCCCCACTCTCCGCATAGCAAACATTACAGTCACATACTGGGCCCTTCGAATAGTGCTCAGTAACACAATCGCGATCACCTGCGGCGCCGTCTTGTCCGTCGACACCCCTCTGCTGCAGGCCCGAACCCTTCACTCCGGTGATGTAAAATCTATGGCACAACAACAACTCAGCCGTCACGGTGACCGCATACGTCTTGAGTATGCAAATGACATCACGCGCTCGATGTCATACTGCTTGGACGAGAGCATGGGGCTCCTTGGCGCGCAAAAAAGCCTGTTTGCGTTGCGGATGGCGCTCTTCTCTTTACGCCGACACCCCGGGATGGGTTTGGACTGGTGCAAGGCAATCTATCAACAAATGCACGACAAGAAGGGTCTTCGCTACGCGCGCGAGATTGCAAAATTTGATGGGAGACATAGTACCAGCGGGAGAGATTCAATGCCTATGAAGATTTCGCCACGTCTAGTTGATGCGGGACAGGCTGGGTACTCATCAGCTCAGGTCTCCTTTCGTCCAAATCCTTCGTCTTCAATTCGCGAGACTCAGCCCCCAGATCTGGATGAGGCCTTTCTCACGAATGCGTATCGACAGGATGTCGACATTCGAGTATCTATGCCACGTCCCCTGCAAGGCATGTCTTCATTTGAAGATCCCCGCGCTTAGCAGCTACAACTAAGGCAGTGAGTGCCGGACCTTGATCATGCAGGCCTAGTAGTAGCCTTGAGTGGGAGACTCCAGAGAAGAATCGGATTGCTCCGCCCAATACGCCGAGACAAACAAAATATTAGTATTAATGCTCGGTCAAAGTTAATATGCCTGGTCTCTTCAATCTGCTCGTGAGTCTCCCAAAATTCGCTGGAGGCTCGCTATTATGCACGTCGTACAAAAGGACTCCCCTTTCTCTTGACATTCGCGTAGTTCGACGTATAGCTGGCACGCGGATGTGGCGATTCTCACCCTAGCCTATATCAAGACTAGACCACCGCGCTATCACGTGACTCAAGTACCTATCGAAACAGACTTTAGTCCGTCCTTCCTACAACACTTCACATCATGAGGAATGGTAGCTCCGAGGATGACACCGAAACAACAGCCTTTGGAGGAAATACTTTGGAACCCTATCCTTCGATCGGGGTTTCAGCTCCAATACTTCGAAAACAACTTTGCACCACGTTTTCTCATCGATCACGCAATATCGGAAGAGAGACTGGGTCATCAAATGCTTCTTTTCCCTTGGCAACGGTATGTCAACATGGCGCGTGTCTTAGCTGTCGAACACCACATAATAAACAACGTTATGTGCGCAACATTTCGTACACTGTCAATCTAATTCCAAGATTTCGAAAACGTCATACTTCCAAAAATCATAAACTCACATTTATTTGCCACGAGATACGTGGCAGAATGTGCGGCCAGTCATTCTGTTCCCGATCGTCACCGGACTCGAGCCACGCAGCAGATCCTATGCAGGGACATTTGCCAGACATTATCTGACGTGCGGTAAGTAGCATGAGATCGAGTTCTTCCACTCCATTCAGCTACAGTCGTAACGAAATGGCGGTGAGAATCTTGATTTATTTTTCGACGGGGCAAATTTGCGATGCTATTCAAGACACGAAGCGGAACCTCGCTATCATAGCCCTGTGACGTGGTTATTACGTCCATGGTCAAGGATGACAATTACTGAGTCAGGCACAACGATGAGGTTTGCTCGAAATTCCGACTATCGGTCATATTTTCTCTGATAAGTGACGACTCCGCTCGGGCGACATCGATCACAGAGACAATTCTTACGTGTCGATAAAGCTGCTATGTCGCATCACGAGGCCGTCCGAGCGCAATTTCCTTGCAGCGAATGCGTTTTCGAAAGATCACTTGGGTCTGACCAGAATACTGAATGCAAATACTGGGGTGTAGGCACCAGTGCTGTGGCCCCTGGATCGAACAACATTTAATTTTCATGTCTCGGCAGTTGGCAATGCGAGCGGGCAATCTACGTAGCTTCGCATAAGTGGGGTGCATTGAGCTACTGTCGGTGGATTCTGTCGGCCTGCATAAGGCTGGTACCTACATGCTAACCCTCGGAGCAGCCTGCCAAGGATTAGGCTGTCACTGCTATTTGGCCAGACTGGAGTATTGAGTGGCCTCCCTGACAATTCCGAATACGAGGCGCTGAGCTGGCGCAATCAAAGACTCCCACCCAGAGACTGCGGTGGCGATCACAACGGTGACCCATAGGGCGCGGCGAAGGCGGATCAGACAGGTCAAATTTGGTTATGACGAACCTGGAGGAATTTAAAGAATGAGGTGCATACGGTGCGGTTCACAATCACTCAGCTAGGCTGGCAAAGGGATGGCTACAAGCACGATTGGGAGCATGTGTTTCAGGTCTCGAAGATTCAATTCAAGGTGAGTATCAAAGCCTCTCCAGTATCGATTCAGCCCAAACATATTGTTACAGTCATACAATCAACTTCATCCATCCTTGAAATTCGTTTGGGCTGTGATTCATATCGTCAAATATCTTGCCGAGGTGGTGGATGATTAATGGCTGTGAAATATGGAAGTCAGTACAGATCCAGGCTATATCTGACTCAGCACACTCACCCAGTATAGTACTATACAGGCCATCCGTATCTACCTAGATCGCGATGTCGACGATGAAACACTATCGAGACGTATAAGACACACATCTTCCCAGGGATCGCACTTCATGTTGCTCACCATGAACCCCTGGATTTATACTTATATTGAGAACCCCTAGAATCATGATGATGACATGAACAGTGGAGTCCAATATTGTCCCCAAGGTAGGCAGCCATGTACGCCAGCTCGATGGCGTGTGAGCAACGTTGCCGTCCACTGAGCTGGCTATGTCCGTGTTATTCTGTTGCGTGACTGGCAGAGCGGCAGCGTTCGCAGAGAAGGCGACATCATGTTTGTTGGATCGCTTGAAGGGCGTATGTGGTTGGTATTTCGATGGGATTGTGATCTTCAATTCAGACTCCGTGCAAAAACGACTGCAGCCCAATGTTGGAGCTGCGGACGAAGAGCCAACAAAGACAAGGATTGCCATAAGCAGTACCAGAAGAAGCTTGTATTGACACCACATGACTATGTATAGCTGCTGGATGTGTTGTATAAGAAAACAAACTGGCTTGACCGACATTATATAACTTGGTTTGAGAAAAAGTCTGGTTGGGCGGGAGGGATTTGAAGAACGAGGGCGGAGAAGTCATGCAAGTGGAATCGAAGTCGACCATCATCCCGAACACACACTTATCGAACAATCATGCCCAATATTTCTAGTAAAAGCTGCATGCACGTAGGGGATATGGTGTGCATGAGGGTGAGGAAGCTTGTCAACAGACACGTGGATTTTTGCCTTGTTCTGCACATAATCAACTCTCTCAAACGTGTGAATTAGTAAGACCGTGACATAGTCGGTCAAAGTGATAGGGAACCAGATAAGAATATTCTCTCTAGAAAATGTTCTGTATGTAGGATCGTCATAGGAGATAAATCAGTTTACCCCATCAACGATGTGGGCTAATTAGTCAGCAGCCTTCGCCTCGGAGCCATTAGCCGTGTGATTTTACAACGCTTGGACCTCACTTCCCCAAGTTTTGTCTTGTGGTCTTTTGTAATGGGCAGATATTTCCGTATCCGCTGCCAACTCTGCCAACGGTCTTGCACACATTGATTGCCGGCGGACGAGGTGGCGTGAAAGGTTCTGACCGGCACATGAGATACGGTGACATGTGGTAGCCTATCCCCACTTTGGCATTCGTCTCGGCTTGTACCTCGGTGAAAACCACTGGAAGTATGCCGTACCAGGACATGGGACATATGAACGAATTGCCAATTCCCCATCAATGTTTCAAGAACTTATCTTGCTGCGCTTAAGCGTACCGATCCCAATACGGAAACCGCTGCTGCAACACACCCGATTCGTATGGAGAACTCGACTCATCCAGCTCTGGGTCTTAGTAATATGCAGTGGAGGCGGCACGGGACAACGGTTTCGATGGTGGTGCCATAAGACGAGGGGCTCAGAGGGTAGCGAAATTTTGAACCATTCAATTACTTCGCGATATGCACACACATACGTGGTTTTGCTTGAAGTCGGAGACTAAGGGCGCAAAGCTGCAAGGAGGCGCGCTGAGGGAGGCTCAGACTTCCTAGAGCAATCTAACTTGACAGGACTATGGGTGGGGCCCGCTACACAGCCATGCAGGCGCCTTGGTGGCGGACAGAGAGAATTCATTGTTTCGAGAGGTCGGAATATGGATGTCGCTAATGTGTTCCCGCTGCAGCAGCTCATGCAAGCTCATTTGATTCTGTCAGTGCAAAGAAAGCTGGAGATCAGGAAGTGGAGAAGGTGATCGTTGTGAGCCTTGGACGAAGGCGGTGCTTCCTACAAGCCTGCAACGGACTGGCGGCAAGAGGTGGTCTCCAGCAGCGTACACACCGTGTCTACGCCATACACGAGCTTTTACAACAGGATGAGCCCATCGAACCACCCTTGACGATGTGTTCGGTGAGTAGTCGGTGTCTCGTCTCGTATAGTCCGATCTCTGGGATTTGACGCCAACTAAGTGCCATGTAGGAGTAGGACCCAAGACTATGTGGCTTTCTACGACACTCGCATCAGGGAAGCAATAAATCAGCCCCCCCTCTGATGCGTATGTTTGCCTTGTGGAAGCCTAGGCCTATACATGCAGAAGCCTTGGTAAGTGTAATCAGGTACACGCTAGGATTTGTGGCTTTAAACATTCCGTGTCCAATTGCAGACACTTGCATGCACCTCGAGTATATGCTGCCTATTATCACGAGAATGAATGATGCAGGGTCCTGAACGGAGCTCGTCCCGCGCAAATTGGTAGCCGTACACCTGCTTACCTCCCCTCCTAAGAATATCTTATTAGTTTGCAATATTGTTGCAGGAGGCCCTCGGAAGTGGTACCAGAGCGCTATCATCCAGGTATATTGCGCGGCCACTCATCTTGTCGCTTTGACACGATAACGGCAAATCGGAGTCCATGCCCATTCGAGCGTTGCATCGGTGATATGTAGGTCAAAGACATACAAGACCCCCAAGGTCAACGTCCTTTGAGGGGATCAATCCAAACGATTCATTTCGAAGGCTTGACAGACCTCAATCTACGTGACGATAATCTGGTGGGAGACTCCACAGGTGAACCTTTCATTCACTTATCCATCTAGTAACGAGGAACCCCAACAGAATGAAGGAGGGTGGGATGATGGGTAGTTGGGCACGAAGCTTGATAGGTAGGGAACGACTTCGGACCATTTGACGGCAGAGAGGGTATATAACAACTTACAGAGTGATTGTTTGACTGATAAGGCAAGCTCAAATTCCCTGCTCTAAAACTCTTCTAACGACTGACCAGCATTCGTATTCCCCAAAACACTTATATCCTCGAATAGGACTCCCTCAATCATCAGACTCCACATGCCAGCCACGGATCCATACAAAGGCAAGCCACATGCCCCTGGTCATGTACTTTATCCACCTGTCTCTGCAGCGTTTCCCTACAAAAAAGAATGATCGCGCTTCGAACAACACGTACCATAAGGACAGACCGCCCGGAAATTCAGACTTGCGAGAACCTTGGTATGTGAGTATCAATGCGAACCCAGCATCTCTTGCGTACGGAACCACGCGGGCACATCAAAAGAATTAAGTGCAGGAGTGGTTGGGTTGGAGGGCTCTGGCTGTCGAGTCTGACGCGGAGGATGCCACAACCTTCCCAGTGGTTTCTCGAACGCCGGTCTTGATGTTGACAACAATGTCATCTGATTTGACCAGATTTTATAGTCTTGATTCGTACCACTAAAGCACAGCAAAATCTCATATTGTTTTACATCTATCAGAGTGATTCAACATCACCCTGAATTGAGTCGTCCAGATGGCGAATCCGAGCCGCTTGTGTGAGGTCTTTCAGGTTTGCGAGCTCCTCGGTAGGCCAGCATCGAGCCGGAACCAGCGTCTGTTACATACATATCAGCTGCGATGCACGGACTCTGGTGTACCAGGACGGGGACAAGGACGGTGGGATGGGGGGATCTGTCTGGATTACCGCCGGACATGTTGGTACGGTTTATCTTGTAGACACAGCAATTCGAGTGTCTTCGGCTTCGAAGTAGGCTGCTGGAGGGAAGTACCTTGACAGCTCCGCATGGGATTATATGAAGTGCTAGGAAGTCTGGCAGTGGCTTTGGAGCCTCGGTAGCCCATGACAGAAACAATGTGCTTCGGCTTCGAAGCAGACTGCTTAGGGAACATAAGACTCTATGAAGTGCTTGAAAATCTGGCAGTGGTTTTGGGGTGTCGCCTTCAAATTACAGACGTCGATTTCGCACAGCACCCGTGAGCTTTCAGAAATGCGTGAGAGTCGGAACGCTTGTGGACGTGGAATGAAGGGGTTGGTTCCGGCTCGACACCTCACTTGAGGTGTTCTTTCGCAATGTCCATGCAGAGGATGTCGTCTTCTCCGTCGCTAAGGACGGATGTTGGTTGGTGATGGATAAGTATGGGACCGTGGGCTTATATTTAGAGTTAGTGCGATCGGGACTGCACTTCTCCATGAGAAGCTTATGATAATTCTCCGTCTACCACCCTCCTCCCTTTTACCAAACTGAGGGCTTCACGACCGGACTCTACTTCCTTGAGGATAGCATCTGAAGGGAAAAGTCGGCTACGGAGTTCTGACAATCTGCACATCCATCGTCCATTAGGTCTAACGCCTTCCATCCTGGGTCGGGGCCTGCCTCGTTGCTGCTCGACCCGGGACCACGCTTCTTCATCTCTATTGTTGGCTACTAAGCTGGACCATCTTATTGCGTCGTTCTGGTGTCCGTGCCTCTTAGCAATCGATGATGTTCGCTCTGAGTACTCTTTCGCAAGATCGTTTCCACTGCATCTATCTGTGTCCTCCCCTCAGGCCGTCTGTGCTTGGTGTCGTCTACCTTGCGTTCATGTATTGGAGCTGCGGATCAAGAGGTGATGAGGAGAAGGTGCTGCTATTGGGGGTTGAAGAAGGGGAAGAGGAAGGAAAGGAAGGTGAAGGGAGTTGTTTAGATGGAAGGTGGGTGAAGGAGCCGAATGTGAGATGATCAAGGATGGAGGGCAAGTCTCGACGAGGACATTTAGTAAGATTTATTAGAAAAGCCTTAAGTAATATATAAAGAGATAGTATTAGCGTGAAGATTATAGCCACTTAAGGAAGATGTACGTAAAGGAAGTAGAAAGTGAAGACTAAGTATGAAGCTTCTGTAAATAAAAAGTAGAATCGATAGCCTTTTTGTAGACGAAGTTCGAGCTAGTGGCGAAGTCATTCCAGTAAACGTACGTACCTATTTTCGATGCCATGGACTAACGCGAACATGAGGCGTGATATTCGTCATCCTTGTCAATATATCTAATAAATACACGTTCTATTACCCTGATAATCGAAGCACGCCGGGAAACCTTATTAGCCCTTGGAATAGACTAGACTAACCGCGTCGGTTCCATTTGGAACCGAATTCATGATTATTATGCAACGCTAAACCTATATAGGTAATAAGCTAGCTGTAAGTAGTTTAGCGAGTCGGGTTAATACTAAAATCTAGTACTAAGTACTAAAAAAACGGTTAGTCTAGAATAGACTCTTCTTATATAAGGGTACTCTATATATATATATATATTATATATACCCCGAACTTAGAATTAGAAATTACTATTCTAGATCTAAAAAGGGAGTAGGGACGCTTTAAAGAGAGTACTAAGGGAGTAAGAGGGAGTATTAAGGGAGTATAATAAAGTACTATAAGGTAATATCTTAGCTTAAGCTACCCTTATTAATTATCTACTACCTAGACTTTACTACTTCTAGTAGATAAGTAAGATTAATAGCTTAGTAGTAGAAGAGCTCTTTTAATATAACTTATAACTATATCTTATTAAGCTATAGAAATAGTACCCTACTTATATCTTAAGTAATCTAAGGTAAAATATTAATTATAATATTCTTTTAATAGATAATATTATCTCTTTATTAAATAAAATTTTACCCTACCTTACTATAAAATATTAAGGGAAAAATAAATATAAGAAAGTAAAGGATATAAATTAGTTATAAATACCTTTAAATATTTTTATTTTTAATAAAATTATTTATAAGCTACCTTTTATACTTATATACTATTACTTAATAGCTTCCCTTAAACTAGCTATTAGCTAAGATATTAATAAATATAACTAATTAGACTAACTATTTTTTAGTACTTAGGGGTTATTTTTAGTCTTAACTTAAATTATTAAACTACTTATAACTAGCTTATATCTTATATAGGTTTAGTATTATATAACTTTATAAATTTAATCTTAAATTTAATTCCTTGTAGTTAGTCTATAACTAGCCCTTAGTATAATAGAATTAAATATCTAAGAGGTATAGAAGGAAGGCTAATATATAATAAATATAAATAATTAATCCTTAATTAAAGAAGGATTTATATAATTATACTTAATAATAAATAATATTATATAAAGTAGAGAGCTTAATATATAAATAATAAAGGATATATAGAATTTAAGTAAGTTCTATAAATCTTATAATATATAAGTATAATTTTATTTATTTTAATTTTCTAGAGATATAATAATATTAAAGTTATAAATTAGTATATAATTAGTTATAAAGCTTTATAAGACTTTAATCCTATTAATATAAGCTTAAGTCTTAATATTACCCCTTTTATAATAGACTTTTAAAAGAAGCTTTTTATATATTATAATAAATTTTAATAATATAAGATTAATTTATTAAGCTTACTTTATTAATAAAGCCTTATTAATAATATCTTTTATATCCTTCTATTATTATATAGTATTATAATCTCTAGTAATTAATTTTATTTATATTTATATTTTATACTCTACTATCTAGCTACTTAGAGCTAATAAGGGTATTCTAACTCTAGTTTATTAAGAGGAAACTATAAATTATAGAAGAAAACCTCTCTTACTTACCCTATTTATTATAATACTTTTAAGCCTTTAAATATTATATACTATCCTCTCCCTTATACTTTATATTATTTTAGTATTAGATCTTAATATCTATATACTCTTCTCTCTTACTGGACCTATAACCCCTTTTCTACTCTTAAAAGGTTTATACTCTCTTAATTACCCTCTTACCCTTTCTTATATAGTTTAAATAATATTAATAAATACCCTTAGCCCTCCTATTAATCTACTATTACCCTAGCTACTCCTCTCTTATATTATCTAGTATTAAGGTATTCTTTCTTATTTAACTTATAATAATAGGTTACTACTACTACTAACTTAATAGAAGACTTATAATACTTTTATTAAGAATTATTATATATCTTTTTATAAATATATAGGAGGGAGCTATTAGAGTTATTAGAGGGGTATAAATATACTTTATTACTACTATTATATTACTATTTCTTAGTACTAGGCTATATAATAATCTACTTATAAGAGAGAGTAGATTATATTAAAATCCTATTAGTTATACCTATAATTATAGGGTTACTACTCCTACTTCTACGCGTAGTTATAGTCCTCTTAGCTAGAAGGATAGCCTTAGCCTATTATTCTAACTCTTCTACTTAGTATAATACCTTCTATCTCTTAACTTAGAGTCTCTTATATATAGAGCTAATACTACTAGTAGGAACTAAGATAGGTATTATTATATATATTAAGGGCGCGCTCGCAGCGTATATAAAAATTCTATACATAGAGCTTTATTATTATATTATATCTTAGTTTAATTCTAATTACATTTAGATTAAAGTCCTCTTAACTCTATTAATAAGTAATAGGTTTATAGCTAATACCGCGTATAAGTAGATCTTATTACTAGCCCTCTAGTAATTAATATAACTAGATAAGTAAGGATAATTTAATACTTACTACCTTTAATAGTCTTACCTTTAATCTAAGCTTTATAAAAGAGCTTAATTATATAAGGGAGGTAAGTATAAGTTATAAAAATAATACTTAAAGAGATAAAGATAAAATAGTATATAATGTCTTAAGCTAGAAAGTAAAACCTTATTAAAAGTATATAATTAAAGATTTATTATACTTTATTTAAGTTACTAGCTTTTTAATAGATACGCGCCTTAATCCTTTAAGCTTTAAGGGTATTAATATAGCTTAATCTAAGGATTCTTTTTATCAGGCTTTAATCTATTTATTTATTAATTACTATACTTTAATATATCTTTATATACTTTTAAAGCCTACTATTAAAGAGTAGAGTACTATTAAGGTATTTTAATTATTTATACCTTTAATTTAATACTACTTATTTACTTTATCTTTATAGAGATCTACTATTTAATTTTAATTCTTAAGCTTCTTATATAATATAACTATTTATAAGGTTTTAATAATAATATTTAAGCTATTAGGATCTATAACTTTTTAAGTTAAGTAAAGTTCTTAATAGGCCTTAATAGCTTTTAATTAATCTATAATTTCCTTATAAATTTTAGTAAGATAAGATAGAATTTTAAGTATAATTTTATTTACTTAACTTATAATTACCTTTTAAGCTTTTTTAACTAGTATTATATCTTTATAACCTCTTTAAAATACTTTAATTATTATAATTAAATTATAAGATACCTAATTTTATTTAAAGTAATTATACTCTTTAAATTATTTAGTTAACTCTATAATTTAACTAGCTTTATACCTATTTTATACTTAGCCTTTAGTTATAATAGCTTTATTATAAGTATAAGGCCTAGATATAAAGCTTCTTTATATACCTCTACTATTATAATATATTTAAACTTATATATAAATATTACTACTAGCTTTTATAATTTAGATTACTAGGTAATATATTTAAACTTATATATAAATATAACTACTAGCTTTTATAATTTAGATTACTAGGTGATAGAGCTATTAAATAGTTTATAGATATATACCCTAGTAGAATAAGATATCTTATAATTATTATAATATAACGCGTTAGTAAAACCCTCTAAGCTATTATTACTACCTAATTAATAGATAAGACTATTATTATTAATTATTTTTAATAGGTAATATAATACTCTTTTTACTATATTTATATATTATAAAGTAGGGTTCTTAAGTAAATAACTTAGATTACTAATGGTATATATAATATCTAGCTTAATTATAATATTTAGCTAATTAAGTACTCTTATAAGGGACTAATAAGCCTCCCTTTTAAATAAGGAGGCTATATAGCTATCAGAGGTAATAGTAATATTTATTTATTCTATAACTAACTTTACTAGTAAATATTTTTTTATACCTAGCTATTTTAATAATTAATTAATATATTTAATTAGTTAACTTAAATAGAATAGTTATCTAGATTTTTAATAATATTTACTTCTAAATAGTCTTTTAAGTCTCTTATATATTTAGTATTAAACCTCTTATTAAGTTCCTTCTTTATCTAGGTAATTAGGTCTTAGTTATATATTATAAATAGTAAGTTATTTATATAAGTTATAATAATAACTTTTATAATAGTATTAATAATTATATTATAATTATACTTAAGATACTAAAAATCTAGAGACTTAAGTACCTTGTAAAGGATTTTATACTATTTATAAGATACTTATTTAAGGTTATATAAAGCTTTATTTAATTTATAAGCGTATCTTAATTAGCTATTAATACAGTAGTAGGGTTACTCTACCTAAATTTCTACCTTAATAAGTAATTCTAAGAAGGTTATAATAATATCTAAATACTTAATAACTAATATATACTTAGTAATTAGAGCTAAGAGGAGTTACTATAATAATACCTTTAAGGTTAATAAGAATATCTTATTAAAATTAATCCCCTTAATTTAATAAAAGCCTTTAACTACCTATTATACTTTATACTAGTTAATTTCACCTATTAGCCTATATTTATAGGATAAGACCTACCTTCCTAGTAAGATATATACTTTATAAGGTAGTTAATATAATTCTTACTATATTATCTATTTATTATAATTTACTAGTTCTTCTTTAATAGTAGTAAACTATTTATCTTTATTAGGTCTACTAAGAGCCTTATCTATTAATATTAGATAGGGACGCTCTTTAATACTAGTAATAATATAGGTAAGTATAACTTTAAATCTATTAAGGTTATTAGAAGACTTTATACCCCTCTTATTTATTTAGTTATAATTAATCTATAATCTATTATAACTAGAATAATATAATATATTAGGAATAATTCTTTAAGATTTATTATTTTAAGATAATTACTTATTAATAATAGCTAATAGTATTATAGTAGTAATTTAGTATATTAAACTATTCTAACTATTCTAATATTAATTAGTTAATAGTTTTAACTCTACTTAGCTATTTTTAATAGTCTAATTATTTAACTTATTCTAATTTAATTTAGGTAAATTATCTATTTCTTACTTATTTAAGCTATTTAGCCTACTTATATTATTAGTTAGGCCTACTACTAACTAGCTAGATAGATATATTATTACTATTCTATTACTAGTATTATCTAATACTTCCTTAATACCCTATTAATTAGGAGTAGTTACTCCCTCTAAGACCTAATTACTATTATCTAATTAGTTAGACTAGAGCTATCCTAGGAGGTCTATTATGTTATTATTATCTAAGTCTTCTTTTATTAGAAGCTTATTATTATCTATTAATAGTATAGTAATAGTATTCTTATTAAATACTATATATACTAGTTAAGTAATATATTATCTCTTAATATCTTATACGTAGTAAAAATCTTATGATTATAATTAAAGAAGTAGTATTTAATAGCTTTATTATCTAGTTTCTTCTTATTTTAGTAATATATTAAATAAGTAGTACTAATATTTAAAAGGCTTTAAGTATATTAATTAAGGCTTATAACTATACTATTTCTTAAAGGGGGACTTCTTATCCTTACTAGGTATAAGGTTTTTAATATAATTAATATAATAGATAGCTTTACCCTAAAACTCTTATAATAGTCTAGTATTAATAAGAACTATTTTAACTTTACTAAATAGTATCTAATTCTTCTATTTAATAATCCTATTCTAATAGGGGTTATATAGTACTAATAGGGTAATAAATATCTTATACTCCTAGAAGATTTATTAATATTTATAACTCTAGACTAGTTTATTATTATTCTAAATAAAGGCTATTTTATGCTCCTAGTCTTTCTAATATTTTATTTAGAACTCGAGTTTTTATAATAACTCTACTCTACTATTTATATAATCTATTTAAGTAAATCCTATTACTTTATATATAAATACTATTATATTTATATACCCCCTAAGGGTAGTTATATAGCTTACTAATACTAAGTTAATATACTAGTATTAGCTAGGGATAGTAACTCTAGGTATTAGTATTTATAAAGGTATTTAAATAATTTTCTTTAATATATAACTCTTATATAATTCCTATTTCTTATACTTTTATAAGTAATTAGTAGCTTTATAGTTAATATTAATAGTATATATTATAGCCTTTATAGCTTTTATATTAATATATCTATATCTTTTATACTATTAAGTCTAAGACGTATTATTCTTAGTTAGGACTATTAATTTAGAGTAAAATACCCTTACCTAGTAGATTTATATAGCATCTAGCTAGTATATATAGTTATATAGGAAGGCTTATAATACCTCCTTACTTTATTTATTATAGAATATATTCTTCCTTCTACTACTAGTATATATATAGCCTTATAAGTCTAGTTATATAATAGATAGAAGGTTATATTTAATATTTAGTATATAATAAATATTAGTTAGTAAGAATTTACTAACCTTATTATTAATCATTACTAGGATTAATACTATTTTAATCCCTTTAACTTTTATTAGTTTACCCCTAATTAGTCCTAATATTATATAGTTCTAGACTAGTAAATAGTTAGTAAACTTAAATTAATCCTAGAAGATATACTCCTAGTCCTTTAAGTTAATAATAATCTTATAAGACTTATTATTTTATTATAAGTTATACTTAAAGTAGGTAGTATAGGATTTATTCTATTTTTATTTATCTAGTTTTTATTTACTTTATTAATAACTAGGATATCTATCTTAATAGTATTACTTATTTTATACCTCTAGCTCTTTCTTTATTTTAGGAATAAATCTTTCTAGTATATTTTTTAGATTAGTATACTAGTAGTCTTTTATACTATACTAGTAGTTATAGAATATATATATATTATTATTATTAGCCTAGCTTTTATTACTAGGCTTATTTTAATATTAGCCTTATCTTAACTATTTATTAAAATTACTAATAAAAGCCTTAGATGCTTTAGTCTTTAAAGGTATAAACCTATTAACTAATACTATAATAATATACTTAAAATCCTATAATTTCTTCCTAGATTAAGTAATCTTAGTAAGTATATAGACTACTTTCTTTATATTATTTAATAGGCCCCTCTTAAAGACTATAATCTAGAAATCTATTTCTAGTAAACTCCCTATTTATAAAAGCTTATTTATATACTCCTTAAATTTATTAAGGTAGGTATAAAGGTCTTTAAATTAGTCTAAATAAAGCTTATATAAGGTAGAGTATATTACTTTCTTAATAGTATAAAAATCTATTTTATATAATAACTTTAATTTAACTTATATTTCTTTTACTATTATTAGAGTTTTAATTATATCATAGGCTAATAGTAATATAGTAATATAAATAGTAGTAAGTACTTATTCCTTTAAATTGGTATATTTTTCCTATTTATCCTTATCTACCTACTTAATAGGTAGTTTTACTCCTCTAGTAATAAGTTAGTTAAGGTTAATTAATAGTTTATATTCTAGTCTAATAACCTTAAATATACTATTAATTATAAGTAATACACGTATAATAATCTTTTATAACTTATAATTCTTAGTACCTTTAAGCTTTTAAATTTTATAATAGTTAGATATAATAGTACCTATTATAAATAGTTTTAGGAATATTTCTTTTTAAATTACCCTAAGTTTTAGTAAAAAGCTTATTATATAATTTATATAATTCTTAAGGTTATATAGAACCTAGGCTTATAATCTAATAAATTCTATAATACTTATAAGTTATTTATATATAATTTAGATATAGTATAATAGTATTATAATAACTAATAGATAGATATAGTTATATAAAATAGAATAACTATTATAAGAAATCTCTACTAGTCTACTAAGGCCCTTAACTAGTCCTAATTAGTAACTACTAAGGTTAACCTAGCCTAAATTCTAATAAATTAATAGTAGGTATTCCTAGCTAGGCTAGATCCTTAACTATATAAATTAGGTTCTTTAAATCTATTTATATTAATTATATCTATAGCTTTAAGTAATTTATAACTATAGTTATACTAGACCTAAATTCTAACTTTATAAATCCTATACCCCTTTACTTTATCTACTACTAGTCTAATTATACTAACGCTATTCTACTACTCTTTATCTATAGCTAGCCTAGTAGCTTTATAGAAGTAGATAAGATCCTTAATAGGCTCCTTAACCTGTCTAATAAATCCTTACCCGTATTTTATTTTATAGTATTAAGTATACTAGGCTTTATATTTTCTCCTCCTCCTAAGAAGTCTAGCTTTACTCTTTAAGAAGCTAGAAATGTCTTTAATTTACTTATAAAGTAGCTAGACTATAATTTATATATTATCTTAGGTAGTAACTATAAGAGATCTATTATATATATTATAGCTACTAACTATCTATTATTAGTAGTCTTAATTCTTTCTAACTTCTAGCTTATCCCGCCTAATTGTTACGATATAATCTGTAGAAGGCTTCTGCAGAGAGCTGCCAAGGATTATTCCTTGGTAATGTACTTAGCTATTCTTTATGCCTTCTAGATAGCTAGATATCTTTCAACTATTCAACCCATCAGTTATAGTGCCTGATAATTGGTAGTAACACCTATCATTACTGTCCGACACCACTCCCTGTCAGACAGCATCAGATCGGGTACCAGCCTGCTGTGACGGAGAGCCTCCAGCAAGCACCAGCCGAATTCCCGGCACCAGTCCTCCCCATACAGCCCGCTACAGCCTTCAGCAAGGTCCTTACTTGCATACAACAACAAGGCCCTTGATATCATACTCGTTAGGCTATATAATCATCTGAAGCCTTCCGCAGCCATTAGTTGCCTCGTCGTCCCTGACGAGACGTTCTCAACAATTTCCCCAACGAAATTCGTTATTACCAAGACAGCCATCCGGAGAAGGCAGGTATACCCGCACACCGCTTATCCCGCCTCGTCGTATAGACTCACCTTTTTAATTCTATCTTATTAGAGTATCAGGCTATCTTCCTAGATAGTTTATTAAGTCTATATTTATTATATTTATCTTGTTAATAGTTTCTACGCCTTATAAATAGATAACCCTCCTTAAGCTAGCTTCTATAAGTAGGGAAATAATTATACTCGCTTTTTAGTTATCTAATTTTATTACCTCCGGTCACGTCTACGCTAACCTTCTAGATAATCTTAATTATTAAATTATCTCCTTAATTATTAAAGGAAATCTTAGGCCTCCTAGGCTAAGCGGTCTTACTTAGGGCCGTTATTACTTAAGATCCGCCTCTCTTAAGGTAGTTAGCCTCGGGGAAGAAGTAGGTACTAAGGACCTTTATCTAACTAATTAGATAGTAGATAAACTATTACTTTATACCGTAGTTAAGAAATTTAAGCGTAACTAATAGATTTAGGCGGCTCGCTATTATTTACTAGAGCTAGTATTAGCTAGGAAAAATCCTTCTTTAATAAGACCGACTCTATTATTACCTTTATCTTTTCTACTATTATCTTCCTCTAGGACTACCCTAATAATAATAACTAGGGCTATATCAGCTAAGGAAGCTATTTATAGCCAACTAATTAGCCCTAAAAATATAATAGTAGAATAAAATATTAAGGTAATTATTAAACGTGCTATTATAAGCTATATAAGGTATAATCCTTTATAACCTAGTCCCCTAGGTGCCCTAGGACCTCTAGGTCCCCCTAGTTAGGACGGCGTTAATAGATAGGGTAATAATAATAGCCCTACCTAACTTAAGGCTAAAGACGTAGGATATTTCTTTCCTAATATAGAAGGAGAAGGGGTAATTATCTACTAAGGATATTACGCTTTCTATTAAGACGTCTACGGGTTTATTAATAGGCTATAAGATCTCGTAGCCTCTAAGGGTAAAAATAAAGTCCTTAATATATTACCTATATATCTACGTAGTAAGGTATATAAGTAGTATTCTATAGAGCTTACGGCTCTAGAAAAGGATCTCTTCTAGACTACCCTATTAAAGTCCTAGACTAATACCTTAACTAAACGCTTTAAAGAAAGATAATCTATCACTATCTCTAAATTATAAATAGAGAAGTACACCTAAGAAGATATAAGATAAGGTAAATTACCGCGAGTCTTTATATAAAGCCTCTTATAATACGTAAGGGCCGCTAATTTTAAAGATATTCCTAACTAGTTATCTATTATATAGAATAACCTTACCTTAGAATACTAATAATTTATCGACGAGCTAATAGAGACTACGACTCTTAGTAAGTTCCTTAAAGCCTTAGATAGTAAGGCGGATATATAGTATTAACTAGCTCTTAAGGAGTATTCTTAGAAGTAGTATTAGGCTGATAGAAAGTTAGTAGTAAAGACGGGTTAGTACTAAAATAATAATCGTTAAAGTAGTTTTTCTAGGCTACTATTTCCTTACTATCTACTATTTTAGCCGCCCTTCTTTTAGGGATTTCCGGCGTATAGTAACTACGGGGAAGGCTATACTAATAAACCTACCTATTAGCCTAACCCCTATAATTAGGTAAGGTAAAATTAGCCTTTACTAGTACCTCGTTAACCTCTATAAATTATAGTAGGAAATACCCCTAGCGTATCCCCTAGCGTGTTAGGTTTAACCTTAACGACTATAATAACCTAGTTTAGTCCCCGCTCTTAAGGCAGATACTAAGGCGGATATAGAAGAGGGTTAAGTCGTCCTATAGAATATTAACCCCGCCGTCCTTAAGGTATAGCCTATTAGGCTACTAAGGAAACCTAGCCTTAAGATAATACTAAGTCTTCCTAAGCCTCTCTAGAAGACGTCGGCGTACCTAAGGTAATCCTAGAAAATAATAACTACTACGCTAATAAAGACCTTAATTACTACTAGCTTTAATAAGATAATAAGGTAGAGTAATACTTTACCTTTATAAGTATAACTCTAATATATCGGTACCGGCGTTACTATATATTATTTTCCTTAAAAAACTAGTTATATCGACACCTTAGTAGCTCTAGAAAAGGATAATAAGTATCTATATCGCTCTATCTAGAATTTCCTAACGCCTAGGTTTTACCTAATTCTCCTAATATCTACTATCTAGGTAATTAACTAGGGTTTACTTAAGCCGCCGTAGAAGAGTCTAATAATATTATTATATCCTCTATAAACTTAGCTAAGGAGGTTGGTACGGGATGTACCTTCCGCGGATACTATTATATAATAGCTAAGGTAAGGCTATTACCTAGTAGCGTAACAGACTCTATATGCCTTAATACCGGCTACGGTATTAGCCTAGGTAACTAAGCCTACCTAAAGGCTTCTATCCCTAATTTATAAATTTATATAATAGCTAGCCTGATAATAGTTAGAGGTATTAGGTTAATAAGGTATATTACTACGGAATATATAATATTACCTCTCTATTTACCTAGAAAATATAACGGTAGAAATACTATTATAATAATATCCCCCTGGGAGATTTATATTATCGACGACCTTAAGGTAAATATACTAATTAGGACGGATATTATAGTACCTAAAAAGATTAATATCTTAGCCTTATAATTAAGGGCCTTAATAGGTAGCTGTAATATATATATTATATTATAGATAAAGGCACGGGGAAAACTAGTAGTATACCTAGTCTATATTAAGTAAATAATTATTATACCTCCTAACTCTTAGATATAAATCCTAGTATATTATACCTCGTTACCGGACTATTACTATTTCTTTAAACCTGATAGTTATTAGGAATTATCTCTTTATACCTATTTTATTAACGCCTCTCTATTAGTAATATTAGTAAAAAATGAGGGAGATAAGGTAGTAATAGTACCTTAAAACTATCGTTTAGGAATAGTTTAAGAATTAGAATTTAACGGATATTACTATATAACGTCTGGAATTAAGGATATTATAAAATTAGTAACTCGCCGTCTAAAGAGCGAGTATTAAACTAGCTAGCTTTAAAAGGTTTTTAATAAGGTAGTTACTACTTTTATAATAGTAATATTAGCGACGTTAGCGTCTCCTTCACCTTTAGTATTAATACCTCCTACGAAAGCCTTTACGCCCACCGTGCCTAATATCACGGTAGTACCTACTGCGAAAGACTTTATTATACCTAATAATACTACTATCTATAATAGATATTAGCCGATACGCGATATTATTAATAAATTCCTAAAACTCTAGGAAGAGGGTAGTTTCATAGACGTTCCCTAGGAAGAATAGATAAGAATTCCGTTAAAGTCTAATTAGGAATAAAAGGTTCCTAAAACGGCTAGGGTTTACCCCCTTAGTACTAAGTTAAAGAAGGTCCTTAATAATAACTTCGATAAGCTCTATAAATAAGACCGACTCCGTTAGATAATTAAGTTAACGCCCTTTAGTTTCCCTATTTTTATCGTCTAGAAAACTATACCTAATAGGAAATATAAAGGCCGCGTAGTTATTAATATCCGTGGATTAAACGCTATTATACGCCCTAATATCTACGCCTTACCTTTATAATTAGAGATAATCGCTACTATAAAAGACTATAAATATATAAGTATTATTAATACCACTAGTTTTTTCTATTATTAGCGTATATATCCTGATAACCGCTATAAGCTTATAGTTATTAGCTATTAAGGCTAAGAATTATTTAATATCGCCGTTATAAGTTATAAGAACTTACTAGCTTATATCTAGCATTAGATTAACCGCCTCCTCCGTACCTATTAGAAATTCGCTAAGGTATATATTAATAATATTATTATCTACTCTAGAACTCTAGGGGAGTATATCTAGTATCTCTAATAAGTATTTACTATACTATAAAAGTACGGGATATTAGTAAATCCTATTAAAGCCTTCCTTAGATACCCTTTAGTCTAGCTATTAGGATAGAAGGTCGATTTATTTAAGCTATCTACGGCGGAAGATAAGCTTCTTACTATATTAAGGCTCTTATTTCTAGAGTCTCTTTTATAGCTGGAAACTTATCTCGGAATAATAGGCTAGCTATATAGTTATATCGCCTACTACGCGGCTATCTCTAAGCCCCTATAGGATAGAAAGACCCTTATACTTATATTAACTCCTAAGGTAGGAAATAAATATAAGAATTTTATAAGACGGAAGCTATTAGTAGACGCCTCTAAGTTAGAATTTACCTCCTTTAAGGTATTATAAAAGGTATTATCGTCTCCTACTTTTCTATTATATTTTAATAATAAAATTATTCTATTTATAGATCTTAATACTAGTAAGGTTTTCAGTTTTAGCGTAATAGTATATCACGTTAACGGCGCTATTAAGGACGGGGAATACCCTAGTTATTTTTAAGTTCGGCCTATTCTATTTCTTAGTCGTCTACTAAAGGATACAGAGACATGATATTAGCCTATTAAGCTTAAATTAGCTAGGATTATATAAGTTCTAGGTAAGGTCCGCTATATAGTAGAGTTTATACCGTAGACTATAGTCTATATAGACTATAGTACGGCCCTTAGGATTATAAAATAAATATCTATATTAACTTTATCTATAGCTAAACTAAACCTTCGCCTAGTCCGTACTTCTAAATATATCTAGCGATTTAATAATATTAAGTTTCGTTATAAGCCTAGGAAATAGCACGTTATTCCCGATACCTTATCTAGACTTTATAGTACTACCGCCGTAAAAGCGGCCGGGAATAAAGAGGGTAAACTCGATACCTTATAGGGATACGCCTATACCACTACTAGTCTTATTAAGATTAGCCTAGGTCTCCGTTAATAGCTTATTAACGGCTTCGAGGTAGACTTATTATAATATAAGGTAAAGAAGGTCCTTAATAGTAATAACTACCTCGAGGTAGAAGACTACGTAAAGCTTCCCTTCCGTTAGGCTACTAATAGACTTATCTAGAAGCTTAACGTAGGTAGACCTAACTACTTATATATTCTAGGACTAGCTATTAAAGCGTTTCTTAAGATTATATATTTAGAATATATAGGGTTTACTAAATACTATAAAGTCTTATCTAGGTAATAGTATATTAAGGGCCTTATTAAGAAGCTTCGAGAGTTTCTTAGCTACTATCTATAATACTAATTATATTAAACCCTACGCTATCTACCTTATAGTTCGCTATAACTAATAATATTACTGCTAGTACCTTTCTATATATTAATAATTAATTTTATTCTTACCTTACTAACGTTAACAAAAGGCTATAATACTATATTAACGGTTATAGATAAGTTCTCCCGGAAAATCACATTAATTCCTAGGAAAGCTACCTTTACCGCGGTAGACTAGGCTAATAGGTTACTAAGGAGACTACGTAAGGTAGATTAGGGTCTCCTTAAGTAAATAATCTCTAATAGAGATTGTAAATTCCTAAGTAAACTCTAGACTACCTTATTTAATAAGCTTAGCGTTAAACTTCTTTACTTAACCGCTTATTACCCGTAGACTAATAGCTCTAGTAAGCGTACTAACTAAACTATAGAAATTACCTTATAATTCTAGATATCTACTTTAGAAAATATAGCTTACTAGCCTGTTACTATCCCGGCTATCTAGGTAAGCTATAATAAATCGCTCTCTACCCCTAGTAGTTAGTCCTTGAATGACGTTACCTATAGGTTTTCGCTTAATTAGCTGCTAGACCTTAGTGCCTATAAAAAATAGGCTATACTAAGGGACATCGCCCGTCTCTAGGCCTCCGACATAATTATATTTACCTAAATACATTCTAAATTCTACTATAATCGCCGCTATTAGCCTTAGTTTTTCCGTGTAAGAGATAGTATAAAACTCCGTCTTTACCGCGGGTATTCTATCCCATCTGCTATAAGTAGAAAATACGGCTAATAGTTCGTCGGTCCCTTTAAGATTATTAAGCGTATCGGCCGCCTAGCCTACCGCCTGGCTATACCTATATACTAGCGGATTTATAATGTATTTACCGTGGCCTAGTTAGAGCCGTGCCTAGATAATAACCTATTCTCTTAGCCCCGACCTAAAGAGCCGCCCTCCGTATTTGTTAAAGGGGATACTAATAGTACTAAATCCTTCGAGATAGAACGGCTGATTAATAAGCGCCTTATTAGGAAAGGCCGTGGCTAGGTAATAGAATACCTAGTAAGGTGGAGGGGTTATACGGCCTATTATAATTAATAGATAAATATTAAGGAATTAGGAAATGCCTAGGACCTAGTAAATAACTATAAGGTAGCGGTACTGTAATTGCCTTCTTGCCTTGTTATTACTTTCTTGCCTTATATATTAACGAGGGCGTTGACGTCTTTTTTTATTCCCAGTATATTATTACGATATAATCTGCAGAAGGCTTCTATAGAGAGCTGCCAAGGATTATTCCTTGGCAATATACTTAGCTATTCTTTATACCTTCTAGATAGCTAGATATCTTTCAACTATTCAACCTATTAGTTATAGTACCTGATACTAATACTATAGACTTTATAATATTAATAGGATTTAATAAGTACAGATAAAAATATAACTATTTAAAGTTTAAATATATTTATAACTTAATTATCTAGCTTCTACCTTAAATAGAAAACCTAGCTATTATAAGTAGCTATTAATAAATTATATAATATTAATAAGTTATCTATATATAATTTAAGTATAGTATAATAGTATTATAATAACTAATAGATAGATATAACTATATAGAATAGAATAACTATTATAAGAAATCTCTACTAGTCTATTAGGGAATATAATATAGATTTATAATCTTATATTCTATCTTATAGATAAATATAGATAGACTCTAGCGGAGATTATTATATAACCTATAATATACTATATTTAGGGCCTGTATAGCGCTATAAAGATATATAAAGAAAGGCTTGAAGAGGTATAACACCCTATTCATGATTGTAGGCCTAACTTATCTATACTAACAAGTACCACAGGGCATAGGGTTTAGTGGTTTCGGTACCGGTATAGGCGGTCTCTACGTACGCCAACCCGTAGCTATCTCAGAGTTTCCTGCGGACGTCTGGTTTAATACAGTAAGTGCAGCTTTGACCTCCGACAAAGTTACTGCTTTTTTTTTTTAGATATGATGCTGACCAAGAGCGCTAGCCGCTCGACTAGGCGAGGCCCGCGGGAAATGTTGTCGTCAGGAACGTCCACCTTAGTGAGGTTGACACCAAAAGTCTTGAGCAAGCGCTAAATCTACAGAGACCAGGGCACTAAAAGTTAGAGACTAGCTCTAAGGAGTCCGGGTGCGGTTTCCGGGGCGACAGTGGTGCTGACCCTCAGGAGGTTGGTGCCTCTCCCGTTAGCGCATGCTCAAGACTTTTGGTGTCAACCTCCGTACAAAGGGGTGAAAGAAGTTGCCATTGTTATTTGCTTTCACCGATTGTTACCTATATTTTCTTCTACACAGATTGTTAAGCACAGTGAGGGCTTGCAGTTTATTTCTATAGCCGGTCAAAATGATTACCGTATCACGCATCGCGGGACACGCCCTGCGATCGCATAATCTCGAATGATCATGTAGAAAGCTTGTTATAAAGCTAGTTAGCATGTGTTATGAAGCACGAATAAGCTTACTGTGCAGCATGTTACGAAGTCAGTAAATAGATGAGCAGACAGATGAGAAAAGAAAAAAAGTGAGCGAAGTTCTCCGACGCGTCGCATAGTAATTTCATAATAAACAACGAAGATACAGTAAAACCTCGCTATAACGATGTGTAAATTCCCACTCAACCGCATCGTTATAAGGAGGTCATCGTTATGTCAAGTGCGGGGTTAGTAATCCCGAGGGGTAATCTATAGAATAGCTCCTTAGAGAGCTCCGTCCTAAATCTCGAGCAAATGCCTTATTCTCATCTAAGCCCATAAGACGGGGCTGCTTTCTCTATGAGGGCAGGCAGCTCGTCAGAATCCTCGATTTCCTTTGCTGAAGCTCCGTGACTCGTCCTTGTTCGTATTGCGGCCGTTGCTTGTCCGGATTGATTTTGGCGGGGAGCGACGCCTTTCCTAATGTGGCAAGTTGTGAGTCTTATCCCATGACTGTGCGGAAGTTCAGATGAGTCAGTTTGATAAGTATCCAACTATGCTAGCAGTTACCCTCGCAAGTCCTTCGACCACGAATCATGACTCAATTCGGTCGGCTGTGTCTGCGATGCACTCGGAATTGTCCATCCGGGGAAGCTTCCTGGCCGGGCGCAACAGAGTGTCTTCAGAGCTAGTTCATGCGTAGGGTATATAAGAACGAGTAATCAACTCATTATTGTGGTCACGAACATCTTCAATTGATCTTTCTCTTCTCTAGTCATCACTGAAGCAATGCTAAGCGCTACGTCCTCCAACCTGAGCACTAACGTCGATAACCATGCTGAGCAATCTCCCTCCCCACTCCTATCAACAAGCTACTTGTGCACTTCGTGTCAGATCTCCTTTCAAAATGGGCAGGAGCAGCGCATACACATGAAAGAGCCATGGCAGTACGTCGAAATCGATACGACTATGGTCTAGATCTCGAGAATTGACATCAGAACAGCGTATACAACATCAAGCGGCGCATTGCATCATTACCGCCGATCCCCCTCGATGCATTCCACATACAGATCGAGAAAAATATTGACATCAGGGAGGCATCTACCAGCAGCAACGACGAGGAGATCTCGGACAACGAGGGCGAGCAAAGCGCATCGCCCTTCCAATGTCTGTTCTGCAGCCGGAGCTTCGCAAGCGACGACGCCGGCTTCGAAACGAACCTCGAGCACATGCGTACAGCCCACGGGATGTTCATCCCAGACCCGGAGATGGTGGTAGACATGCAGAGCTTCGTGGGGTACCTGGCCACGGAGGTCCGGGCGTGGCACGAATGCCTCTACTGCGGCGCCACAAAGCCCTCGACCCTGAGCATACAGAGCCACATGAGGGACAAGGGACACTGTCTCTTGAACTTGGACAGGGAACCGGAACTGCTCGACTTCTGGGAGAGCCCGCGATGGGTCGACGGGGACGGCGCCGCCGCGCTGGAGCAGGAACGCCCGACTAACCTGTCGGCGACGGAGATCCGCTTCGCCTCTGGCAGGGTGATCGGCTCGAGACATGCTGCTCCCGCGACTAAGAAAGCGTCCAGGAAACGTAGTCTCGCGGCATCCACGATGAGAGCTTTGCCCCCGGGTTCCGAGGATGCAGGATCGTCGCCACTGGCCGTCGGACCGCAGCTGGCGTCGGGCCGACAACTGGCGCGTCGTGAAGAGATGAGCATACTAGGCGTTTCGGTGCAACAGCGGCAGGCGCTCGTCTTGGCTGTGAAGAAGGCACAGAGGAGTGAGGCGGTGGCTCGCCGGGCGAGGGAATGGGTGTATGCGAAGGGGGCGAATTCGCAGAAGTTTGATCAGGTGGATAATCAGATGAAGTGGGGGAAGCAGAATCACAAATTGCTGCCTAGATAGGTGGTTGATAGACTTTTGTTGGATGGGGTGTATATTTGTGTAGGTTATAAATTGCATATATCCATCCCATCACCATTTCATCTGTTACTATTCCTGAATACATGTATGATGATGATGATGTAGCACCTATTCGTTAGTGCTGGAAATGCATACAACTCGTTGAAGAGAGCGGTCTCAATTGGAATATCGACATAATGTCTTTGTGGCCAAAGTCTTCATCACGGGTGCATACCATCAGCCTCCGCGGATAACTGATCTCGCATGTCGTTGATATATCTGAGCAAACGATAGATCTCCCCCGGATTTTCGGAGCTCAGGTCCATTCCCGAGCCTGCCGCGCACACCATCGAATCTTCCAAATTACGGCCTGTCCCTGCTTTCGTTCCGGGTACAAAGATTTTCCTTCCTAGGAAATGGAATCTCTGTAATTGCCTCGAGGACTGAAGACTTGCCCGACAACTGATCTTCACAGACCGCACTAACCCGACTCGTGTTATCGATTTGATCGGATGTACCGACCGGCGTGGCTGACTTTGATGTCACGCTAGACATATCGTTGATGATGACTTTCCAGTATCTTGAGGAGATAGTAAGGCTCTGAACAAGCCCTTTTACGAGTTTCAGAAGAAATAAAAGATTGATGTGAATTTTAGCGTAAGCAAAGCAAGCAGAGAACAAGGTGTAAAGCGAATCAAAAGACGAAACAACAGCTAGCGTGTTGACGCCCAGCAGAACTCCGGGAACGACCGGGACCACCGCTGTCATCGGATAAAAAGCATCGGTTCCAGATCAAATAAGCTCTCAGCCAATCGATCGGCTCGGACCAATGACCGACCCGGCCGATGGGGAGCCCGAAGGACCCAGCAGCTCCCAATGGACAACGTTGTTGACTTCGCAGCAGGATTCACCACCGCCATCGGAATTCAGGAGGATCACGAGAACCGTCAACCCGTGCACGTTGGCACCATGGGGGAAAAAAGTACAGACCATTGCCGACGAATCAACATCGAGACAACTAGATACGGGCTGGGGAGTACGTATCGCCGTGAGCAGTTCAGCACGGAACGGGGTAGTCGGAGTGGGCGGAGTGATCGAAATACACAAGTCGGCACGCAGTAACCCAAGAAATGAGATCTTGTCCTTTTCCTCTACGCTGGGTAGGAGAGAAGAACAAAACCCGTATTCCGGAGAGTTAGCAGCGATGGCAAATGCTCTAAACACACTACCAAAGCTCAGGTTCCGCAGAATTGTGTTGATAACGAGAAATAAAGCGGCCGTACTCACACTTAGGAAACCTCGACAACAGTCCGGACAAGAGCACATCAGCCGTATCTATAGATCAAGAAGAGCCTTAAAGAGAGATGGAAACACGATAACAATCTTATGGCTCCCGTCAAGTGAAGAAACCGAACTCATGAAGCTTGCCAAGGAGAAGGCAAAGGCAGCAACAAGACAGGGTACCACCCCGCAGACACAGCTCCCCAGAATGCGATCGACGACTCTCAACATTGCGCGAGCTAAACACGGTACCACTAGAGGGTTACCGGAAAACGTGGGGAAATATTCCAAAAGAATCGATACAGCGTTGCCAGGCAAACACACACGACAGCTCTGCGACCGACTGTCATGGAAGGAAGCTAGTGTGCTTGCCCAACTCAGGACAGGCATGGCAAGACTGAACATATACCTCCACCGAATCAAAGCTACGTCGACAGATCAGTGCGAATGTGAACAAGCGCGAAAGACAGTAGACCACTTCCTCTTCCGGTGTAGCAGGTGGACAGTGTATCGAACGGAGATGCTACAATGCACAGACACAGGCAGAGGGAATATCTCTTTCTACCTAGGCGGAAAGACTTTAACAAATAACGAGAACTAGGCTTTAAATATAAACGCTATTCAAGTAATAATTTATTAGTTACAAGACTCTTATAAAAGCTTAGCGCTAAATATAGAAAATCCCCCCCCCTAATTTTATATATAAAACTATATAATAGTTAGCTATTACTATTATATTATTTACTAATATTCTAATTCTATTAAAATTAAAGCTATATATATTTACTTACTTAATACTCCCTTATATATAATACCTTATTATCTAGTCTCTACTTATAACTAATTTATAGCTAAAGAGCTCCTCTTATCCTACTAGAAGCCTACTACTATACTAGTAAATTATACTATTACTAGGCTATAATCTATAGATAGGAATAGTAATTATAAATATATAGATCTATCTATTTAATAAGATAGTAGTCTAGGCCTTACTAGTAAGTAAATATTATAGTAAAGAAAACTCTCTTTAAGTATTAAAAATAATATCTATAAGCTTACTAGAATAAGTTAATATTATTTCTAGAGGAAGAGTAGGATCTTATTATCTCTTAATCTATAATTTATTACTTATTAAAGGAGAAACGACTTAGTTATTATATAGTATAACTAGTAGGGCCTTAGAGTAAGTAATTATATATATAATAGTAAGCTTTTATACTTAATATAAGAGCTAAGTAACTATACTTTCTAGATAAATTAATATTTAAAGAAGAAACTAGCTAGCGAGGAATAGGATATACTCCTATTAATAACCCTTTATAATAGAGTAAAGATATAAGAAGAGGTAATATATAGAGTATATTAGTAGTATATATAACTAATAGATATATACCTTATACTAGTATTTATAAAGGATACTTTAATATATATAACTTCTTTTTATAGATACTAAATAAATTACTATTATACTATAATTCTTACCCCTAACTAAAGAGTATTATTTACTTAAATAATCTAGGTATCTACCTTAATCTTTATATAAGAGATATAATAGAAGTAAGAGGCTATATTATTAAATTTCTTCTACCTTACTTATTAGATTATAACCTAATTAAGCTTACTCTTAATCTACTTAAGGTATAAATATAGTAGTATTAATAATATTTATAAATACTATTCTAAGGAGACTTTAATAGCTTTCTTTAATATACTATTAAGGAAAGTAGGTATAACTAGTTTACTATAAAGTACTTTAAATATATAGGTAGTAGATATTAATTTAAGGGGGACTATAAAGCTTTTTAATAAGAACTTAAGGAATAGTCTTTAGAAGTTAGAGAATAACCTATATAATAAGCTCTTTTAGTATATAATTAAGGTAGTAATATAGCTTATTAAAAAGATAGAATCTTAGTATTCTTTAGATATAATAGGAGAAGTTTATAGAGATATCTATAAAGAAATTCTAAGTAGAAAAAAGTAATAGGTAATAGTAAGGTCTAGTTATATTAATAGTAATACTAGGGATATATTATATCTACTTAGATATATATAAATAATATATAAATACCCCTATTAAGTATCTTTATAATACCTCTAATAGTAATTATATAATAATATCGTCGCTAATACTTTTTTTATTAACTACCCTTTTTCTATAAATTATTTCCCCTTAAGACTTTAACCCTAGATAAACTTTATAAAGCTAAAATAATTAATTATATACCTTATTAGATATATACTTAATTACTTAATAGAGGTTATTAGCCTTTCTTAAATAAATACTCTTCTTATATACCTAGTAAAAATCTACCTCCCTCTTATATTACTATTATATATCTAGCCGTCTAATATTTATTATAGAATATAGCCTTAAAGGCCTTTAAATCCTTCTTAAATCCTATTATTAATTTATATAGTAATTATAATTCTATTATATATTTATAGAGGTCTATAAATATATTAGCTATAATTATAAGGTACTTAGTACGCTAGAACTATCCCTTAATAGTTACTTATACCCTTTCTAGTATAGCCCTTAACCCTTCTAATACTACTCTTATCTTCTTCTAATAATAATAGTCTTTTATAACCTATTCCTATTCTAGTTATAAGGTACTAATTAGACTAGATATAAGGGCTAGTAGAGTATATTACTAGGGTAGTTATAGAACCTATAATAGATATAAAGGTAATTTAGATATAAGAGTTAATATAAGAGCTAAAGGGAGAGCGGTTAATTAGTAGATATAAGATATAATAGGTAGCTAATACTAAGGGGGGGGTAGAGAAGATAGAGGCTAGTACTAGTATTACTAGTCTAATACTTAGTTAAGCTATTATAGAGGTACTTTTTATTATTATTATACTACTTAAAATATCTACTATATTATACTTATTTCTATTATCTTACTTATAATTTTTATTATTTACTCTAATATTATTATAAGTAATTTATAATATAGTCTCTATATATAAGAATTCTACCTAAGTATATAAGGTATAGAAGCCTTCCGTAAGGAAGGCGTACTAAGTGAATAGTACTATTAGTAATAGCGATAATAGTAAATACCTATAGTAAATACCTATAATAAATAAAGCTATTATCCTAATAGTATAAGTATTAGTAGAAATTACTTAAGGTAAAAGAGATAACCTTATAAGGTAAGAAATTTTACTTATATACTACTATTACTATTACTAACTTATCTACTAGCTCTTATATTAGGACTATTTACTTCCTTATAACTACGGATCAGGTCTAGTACGTTTAATAGGCGGTGATCTAGTATCTACTAATTATTTTTAGGCCTATATCCGAGCTATCTAGTAAGGTACTAGATAGACTAGCTACGTCTACGGCGAATACAGTATTTCTATAGGAGGCGTTTAATCTTATATTTAACGTCTCTATTAATAATAATAGGAGGGGTAGGTAGGCGGTAGTATTAATACGGGTTATCTACTAGATTAATAGTAGGTTTAAGATAGGCTATTAAGATAATATTATAAATACGTATTATATCTAGTAGCTCTAACTTATAAGTAAGACGGCCTACTTAATTAAAGACCTTAAAGGGACTAATATATTATTAGCTAAGTTTCTTTAACATAATACTAGGGACTTTATAGCCCTTATATAACTAAAGGTTTATAAGATTATTAACCTTAAAGAACTTTATTATATACTTAGAATTATAGTAGTCTTTTATTTTAAGAGAGGTAAAAGTAATTACGTCTTTTATATTAATATAAGATAGTCTATATTCTATTATAGAGATAGGAGCTTAGCTAGGTACTTAGGGTACTTTTATAATAGGCGGCGGTACTTTTATAATACTTAATAAGAGCCTTATTAGTAAGGTAGTTATTACTTCTAGCTAGATATAGTCTACCTCAGGCTTTAGTAAATCTAATACCTCTCTTATTTAAAATCTATAGAGTACTTTAGTAGGTATCCTATTTATAGACGTATATTTAGTAGAATTATTAAGAGTAGTAGTTGTTCTTAGAAGAATTAAAGGCTATAGAGAATTATATTTAATAGTAGTAATATAGTACTAAAGGGCTATCTTAGTAGTCTAGTTTAATTATACTAATTAACTATCTATCTAAGGGTACTAGGCTATTAAGTAAAGTAAATTAACTTTTAGATAATAAAAGATATTCTACTACAGCTATACTATAAAAATCTAATTACAGTCTGAGATTATTACTTAAGGTAAACCCTAGTTAATTTTAGCTAATCTATAAAGTAACCTTACTACCTAATCCTTCGCCGTTTAAGTTATCTTACCTGGAATAAGGGTAATTACTTTAGAGAATTTATATATAACTATTAGGATACAGTTAAAGCCTTCCGTAGTAAAGGGAAGTACTAAGATAAAGTTAATAGTAATTATATAGAATAGCTAAGTAGGCGTTAGGATAGGCTATAATAATCTATATAACTTATATTATAGTATTTAGTTAAGTTAGTATTACAGGTAATATCTAATAAACTTATATAGCTTCTTAGATAGGTTATAGATATATAGGCCTTTAGTAAGCCTTTTATATATATAAGCGTAGCCTAGATATCCTAATTTATTATATATAAGCTTAAATACCTCTACTTTTATAATAGAGGGAATATAGAGATATAGCCCCTACTTATTATCTTTAAAATATAAAACCTAACCTATATTAGTAAACTAGAAACCTGTATAGAAAATTCGAACTACTAATTCCGCTAAAAGCGTATTTTTCAGGTAAAATACAGGTAATTAATAGGAAAATTTCAGGTTTTTTTTATTCTAGCTTAAAAGTCCTAAATATAGAAAATCCGGATTTAAGGCCTTAAATCCGTGATTTTCCTCTAGCGCCGGGAAGAAACGGGAAGCTCGCTAGAGTTATAGCGGCTACGTCGTTAACGCTAGCGTAATATAGGTTTTAAATACAGTCGATTCACATGATTTATATACGTATAAAGTATCTCCCTTTAGCCTAGCCCTATATCCTATCCCTATATTACGCTTATAATTAATTCTCTTACTAAGTATTAGTACTATTAGTTATTAATAAGACTTAGTACCTTATTATAATTACCTAGTTAGTACTAGCCTAATAGGGTTATATTATAGCTAATTAGTAGGACTTATCCTATATTAGTCCTATTACCTAGTATTTCTAAAAGTTGCTAAATACGTATTTTATAACTCACCGTGTTATTCCCAGCCCTAGGGCTAATACATAAGCGCGCCTGTCATTCGTACGTAAAATACGTAAAATACGTATATTTTTAGAAAATATAAGGTCCCCTAGATTACTAATATATAAGCTTATATATTACGGAAGTAGTATTATCTCTAAGGTTCTTATTTTACTTAACTATTTTAATAATCCTTACCTATTAGGGCTTATAATAGCTAGCGATAAGTTACTTATAAAAGGGTTCGCTTATTTCTACTAAGTTAATAGGGAAGTATCTTATAGATAAGGTATCTAGCTCGCCTTTAATATCTTACTATAGATAATATTTACGACTTACTAGCCTTAATAAGGTATTAGGTATTATATTTACTTTACCTAGTTTATAATAAATATCTAAGTAGAATTATTAGAGATACTCTAATACTCTAATAAGGCGGAGATTTAGTTTTTTAGTTAAGACTATAATTAAGCTTATTTATCTTACTATTAAGACTATAATTAAGTAATCTATATAGATAATTATAATAGGCTTCTAAGTAGCCTTAATTATATAACAGACCTTCTTAATAACTTATACTAGGCCTGTAATTTTAAGTTTAGTAGGCTAATATCTAGTCTTAGTATTAGTAAGTAAACGGCTAAGAAATAAAATAGGTTACTAAGACTTTTACTTAGGGAACTTAGGTAGTATAGTTATAGCTACGGAAGAAGGGCCTTATTTATAAGTGTCTTCTATAATATAGTAGATAATAGCTTTAAAACTAAATTTCTTACTTATATCTAGATTAATAAATAATTAACGCTACTTATTAAAGTAGTAAAGGATACTTAGGAAGGTAAAAAGCTTTTATAAATAGTAGAAGGTATTTAATTCCTTAGGAGTTAGGACTAGGACCTTTAATCTACTAGCTATCTTTTTACGTGCGTTACCTCTAATACTAATTAACTTTATAAGTAAAGTCTTACGCCGTAGTAAAGGCTTTATAATAGTAGCGTAGAATATTATATACTACCTATTATAACCCGTTATACTAAGATATTTCTCTAGTTAACCTAGGGTATCTAGGAATATAAGTATAGTAATTACGGCGAGTTTCTTAGCTACTATTAAGAGGCTAAGGGTATCGACCCTCTATCTAAGTAAATGGATAGAGGAGTACCTAAGGAATAACTTTTTTAGGGATAGATAAATATTATATTTATCTAGTTTACTAAAGACTTCTTAAAGGTACCTGAGATATTTATCTAATAAGGTAGAGAAAATTACTATATTATCTATATATATAGTAAAAGTAATAAAACTCCTAAAGTATAATATTAATTATTTATTAGATATATACTAGTAAATTCCTAAAACCTACTATAGGTATATTAAATATTTCTTAGCCCTTATAAGAGGTTATAATAAGGTAGTATTAGTAGTCTTACTTTACCTACTATTAGTAGAATAGACTAACCGTCGAGTCGGGTTTTAGTACTATAGATTAGTACTAACCCGAATACTTAGTACCTATTTAGGTACTAACCCGAATACTTAGTACCTACTTCTAGTACCGACCCGAAAAGCCCTTAGTACCTTAGCGAGTCGGGTTAGACTAACCTAACTTACTAAGGTATTACTAAGAAGCTAAGCCGCTAATAAATTAATAAAGGACTAATATAATTTCCTTATAAAATAAATTTAAATACTTTAATATTATTAGGATTTATCTTATACCTAATATTTATTACTTATTATTCTATATAATATAATAATCTATATTACCGTTCTATATTACTCTTAATTCTCTTACTATTAACGCCTAGAAAATATTAGTCCCTTTAAGTCCTTTAGGAGTATTAAGTTCTATAGGCCTTAGTAATAAGGCTATTTAATTAGAATTTAATAATCTTAATATAAATAATTCTATATCTAGTAGTCTTTATCCTAGCTAATCTATAAGTTAGGTTAAATAGGGTATATTAGATAAATCCTTTTAAGAAAAGAAAGCGCTTTTCTAGAATACTATTAAAACTATTAAGGAAGATTTCCTAGACTTAATTCTAGTAAAGAATAGTAAATTTATTAAATAGAGTTAGTATACTAAAGTCCGGTTTAAAGTATAGTAGTAGTAACCTACTATTAGTTAAAGTATTAAAATACAGTCTAATACTAAAATTAAGGATCTACTCTAGATTAAGAAGACTATATTAGGTAAATAGGCTAATATTTAAGATAACTTTATCTAAATTACTTTTGATTAAGGGATTACTAAAGATTACTTATAAGAAGTATAATAGAATTCTAGACTACTTAATAGCTACTAGTAATTTAAGTATATCTAATATAAGGAAATATCTTAAAATAAATAAATACTTTCTTTATAAGCGGCTTAACCTATTATTATAAATAGAACTTTCTTTAAGTCGGGTACGTTATTTATAGTAATATAAATTAGTAATATAAAACTAATTATTTAGGGATAACTTTAGAAGAAAAGTAATACTAGGTTTTCTACTAACTTTTATTAAGAGAAGTAGAATAAATAGTTATATAAATACTTTCTTACCTTAAACTAGTCTTTCTAGACTATTAACTAACTAGAGTTTTAGTAATTACTATTAATAGCTCGTCTAGATTTAACCCTAATCTATTATACTAAATTATAGAGTATAATCTTTTTAGATTTTAAAGGAATATATATAAAAATTAAAGTAGATCTAGAATATCCTTAATATATTTCTCTTATATTAGATACCTAGTCTAGTCCCTAAAAGGTTACCTACCTTAGAGTATTAGTCTACTAGGTTAATATTAATTTTTAATATTAGGAATATCTTATTACTTTTACGCCACTTAATATCTAGTATTCTAGGTATTTACTTATAATAGAAATAATAAAGATATTAACTCTTTATAGAATTAAAGATAAGCTTTTTAGGGTTATTACTAATAATACTAGTAATAATAGAACCTTAAAAGATAAACTAGAGAAATCTCTAGCTTAGTAAGATATCTAATAGGATAAACTATAAAACTCTATTCCCTATATAACTTATATCTTTAACCTTATAATATAAGACTTTATTAAAGCCCTAGACTTAGAAGCTTTAGATAATATTATAGTATTACTAGAGGATACTTAAGTTAAAGATATCTAAGTAAGTATAAGTCTATTAACTATTATTAAGAAGGTATAATATTATAAGGGTAATATAAATAGGTAATATACTTACTAATATTTTAAATAGATCTACGCTCTTATAATAGTAATTAACTTATCTCCTTAATAAAAGCTTTATTTTTTATAGTTATAAGAAAACTCTAGTAAAAGACCTTAAAAACTTATATAAGATATTTATATTTATTAGAATTTTATATACTTAATACTTCGTCGTGCGTATTAGCTATATAACTTTATTAATACTTAGGTAGATAAAAATATAACTAATCTAAAAATTAATATAATTAGCTTTAGTAAATATAAATAGTTAATTATATTACTATTTAATAATATGTTAAGTCCTATTTATTAACTTACTTTAATAGTTTCTTAGATAATAAATATAGGTATATATCTAGGATTCTAATTATATAATACTCTTTTTAAATATTTTAATAGTACTAAAATAATAATATATAATAGTAGGATTATTAGTAAAGTAAGTAATATTTATACTTATAAAGTAGCCTTAATAAAACTTACTAAATATTATTCTAGAATAGAAGGTAAAGGCGGATTAATATATAACCTTATTAATATTTTAGACCCTTCTATAAAACTAACTCTATATAAAACTTAGGATAAATAGAAGGAGTTAAATAATAATAATACTTTAACCTCTTATAAAGAGAGGTATAAGAATAAATTTACTAAATACTTTTATAAGTATTATAAGATATTACTAGTTATTAGAAGGATTAATATATAAGATATATAGTATATTAATAAGGTAATATAATATAATAATATCTTTAAATTTATACTAACTAATAATAGCCTTTAATAAGAGTAAAGAAAAGTCTACTTTAATATCTAAATTATAGGTCTTTATTATAAAGTAAAGCTATTTAATACTTTTATTCTAAAAGTCTACTAGAGGATATTCCTATATAAGAGTACTAGAAGGATAATACTTTAGCTTATCTAAATCTAATATAAATAGCTAAGGATATCCTTTTATATCTAATATTATTTATAGGTATTAAGAGAGTTTTTAATCTTACTTAAAGAGTATATTTATAGAATCGCGTATAATTAGAACTAGAGTTTATAAAATAAGTAATACTTCTAAAGTATTATAATTATATTATAGGTTTAGACCCTAAAGAAGCTCTTACTAAATCCTAGGATATTCTTTAAAGGGAAGAAGATACTAATTAAAGTATTAATAGAGGTAAAGATCCTTTTAAGTTAGAATTAATAGATATCTTAAGATAAATAGATTAGTAGTTATTATTTTAAAGTTATTTAATAATTAGGTAGTATATTTAAAAAGTAGGTTTAATTTCTATATATATATATAAAGGTAATATAAGAAGGTAATATAATTCTTTATCTTACTAAGAGCTTTATAATACTAAGAGTACTATAATATTAGGAGCGCCGTAATATTAGGAGTACTATAATACTAGGAGCGCCGTATTATCCTAGATCTACCCTCTACTCCTAATATTATAAAACTATTACTACCCTTAAGTACTAAATAGTATAATACTAAAGCTCCCTATTAATTCCTTTATAAGCTTTAGATGCCTCTATATAATAGTAATATATTTAGTATAGATATAAAGTATATTTAAATCTATATTATAAGATATATTAATAAGTAATTATCATAAGGATTAAATAGTAATATACTTACTTAAGAGAAAAGATAAACTCTTATAATATCCGCTATAACCTCTCTTATAATATAACTAAATAGTAGCTTTAGGATAAAGTTATTAATAGACTTTTAATATTATCTTATCTCCCTTAGAGCTTTAAGACCTAAGTTAACCTTATACTTTTATCTTTATATTATTAGTTTTAGTATTATTAATTATAAAAGATTAGCTAATTATATTTTAATATATTACCTATTTATATTACCTTTCCCTTCCTATATAATAGCTTATTTACTCCCCTACCTTATAAGGGTTTACCCCCTCTACCTAGTAATTTTAGTATTTTATTACCTAATTATACTATCTACCTATTAATATATAGAGTAAGAAATATATTATAAAATAATATTACTAGTCTACTTAATATAAGCTATTATTAAAGTCGTTAAATATATATAATAGTAGATAAAAGAAGGAATATAAGGTTTAGAAGTTTTAATATAAGGTAAGGTAATATTAGGCGGTATTCTATATAATTATAAGTATAATTATAGGTAGAATTACCCCTTAAAATCTTCTTTATAACTCCTTCTACCTCTATATACTTAAGATATTATAGTAAGATAGGTTATTAATATATAATAAGTATTTATTACTAATTATATTACCTAAATATATTACTAAATAAATAAGCTAATATAATATTATAATAATATTAAGTCTTTATAACTAGAATCCTAAATTAATTATAAGTAGAGAATATATAAAAGACTAGGATAATAATAAGAAGCTATTATATATAAAAGTATCTAATAACTATATAGTAATATTAAAGAGGATTAAGAAGTTAAAGGAATTAGATATATAAAAGATAGCTACTAAAGAGGATTATATAAAGCTAGTAATTAGGGTAAAGGATATTATAAAGGAGAAATGATATAAAAGAGAGATTTATAATAATATAATTAGGTAATATAATACTTCCTAAATAGCGAATATTATATAGTAGAGTATTTTAAAATAGAGCTACGCCTTAAAGATAATAAAGAGGCTACTAAGGAATAAGCTAAGCTAGATAAATTAGTAAATAATATAAATAGTATAACTAGTATAACTAGTTTTATAAAAGAGGTAAATATATAATCTATCTTTAATCCTATCTTCTAATTAACTTAATATTTAGAATACTTCTAAGGAAGATATAAATACTATTAAGCTAGAATTTACTAGATTTAATCTATTAATTATATAAATTATTAAGTAAAGGATTATATATTATAAGGGTCTAGAGGAGTTAAAAGATATATAGGACCCTAATACTATAAATACTTATATTAAGTTTATATAAGAGTATACTAACGCGTTTAATATAAAGGATTATATTATACCTAACCTTATAAAGAGGAATTAAGATAAGGAGGATATCTTAATTAAAGTTAATACTAATAGGAAAGAAATTAAGTATACTATTAAGGAGGATAAAGAAGAGGATAGGGAATATAAGCTAGAAGATACTAGTAAGATTAATAGTAATAGTAAGTATAATAATAGTAAAGAGGATAGTAATAAATAGAAGGATTATAAGTATAAGATTATAGAGATATCTAACTAGATAGATAGATAGGCTATCTACTAATAATTATTAAATGATTATATTACCTTTTTATATTATTATAAAGTATTCCTAATATTATAGTCTAGTAAAATACCCTTACTAAATTTAAAGTCTTAGTAAGTTAGATTAATACTTTAATACTAATACTTAGTACTACCTTATAGTATTAACTTAAATACTTAGTATTAACTATTAGTACTAACCTAAATACTTAGGCTAGGAATTTAGTATTAACTCGCTAAGAGTTAAGTTAGAAACCCGACTTAAGTTCGAAGTACCGACCTGACGCGGTTAGTCTATAGTAGAAGAAGCTTACTATATCTACTATTAAGATATATAAAGTATTATATAATAAGGTAAGTATTTCTAATTAGAGAGGAATAGGGTAAGTATTAGGTATTATAATTTTATTTAATACTCTAATATTAATAATAACTTAGCCCTTTAAGCTATTAAGCGTGTTTTTCTAAATAATAAAGTAAGGGAATAAGAATTATATAAATATATTTATCTATTTAAGTCTTTCCTAAGAATAAAGTTTATTAAATTCTATATTAATTACCTCCTTATCTTGTTAACTAGGAGGGTATACCTATACTTAACTAGGTTTATATAGATCTTCCTAATTATTAAGTAAGGGGATCTCTATATACTATAATTTAGGAATACTAATAACGTTACTAGTATCTTTCTATAAGTTAGGAAATTTATTAACTATAGTAGTAATTAAGGTAGCTACCTAGGGTATAGTACTATAAATTATAACTCTAGTAGGGTAATATATCTTAACTAGGGGTAAGGTATTAAGGGCCTTATTTACCTAGGCTACCTAAGTATTAGTAGCTTAAGGAGAGCTTATTACAGCTGTAAAGGCTACTATAATAGTAAGTAAACCGCGTATACTAAACCTTACCTAGCTAGTTATCTTAGTAGGAGGTTTACTTGCAAGAGCTTTATTATTAGAGTTAATAGGAAAGTAACCGGCTAGCTTATATTTAGCTACCCTACTAAGGACTTAGTTACGTGTAAGTATAATAGACCTATTAGTATTATTATAGATAAAAATGTAAGATATCGTAGTATTAATAATATAGGTATATAGGGAGAGCTTATTTAAAGCGTTAGGCTTAAAAATAAAATTACGGTCCTAAGATAAGTTTAATAACTAATATTAGGAACTCGCTATTAGTATAGCGAAGTTACTATAAGGTAGTATTATTATTTATTTCTTAGTAAAAATAGAGGTAGTAATACAAGGACCTTAATTAATAATTATAATAGGTATCCTTATATTTTAATAGGATCTAATCTTTATTAAGTTATCCCTAAAGTTAATAACTATTTATTTAGGCTTTAAGATATCTATAATAATAAGTACTTTAGTAGATAAATTATCTATAATATAAAATTTATATTCTATTAATATAACTATTTTATTAAGGCTCCTAAAGAATATAGGGATTTTAGTAAACTTACTAGCGTTATATTTCTTATTACTAATACCTGTTATTATTATAAGTATTAGTATCTTTTCTATTAAGGCTTATAGGTATTTATTAAGTAAGAAGTCTTAATTAATTAGACTAGCTTAAGTACTAGTATTAGTATAGATATAATATTTAATATTATTAGCTAAGAAGGTAACGGATATAGTAATATAGTAATACCCCTAAAAGCTATAGCCTTTAATAGTAATATCCTTAGAATTAGAGTGAATAATAGAGGCCTTAGACGATTTACTTAATTTATCTACTTTAGTAGAGAAGGTAGGCGTTAGTATTATAGAAGGCTTCGCCTTTAAGATACAACCTAATTAGATATACCTATATAAGGTATTATTTAACTTAAATATCAAGGTATAGGTATAATATATTAGTTCAGGTAACTTTAGATTTATAAAGTGGTTTTCTACCGTATTATTAATACTTAATTTATTAATAGTAGTCGAGCTTAAAGGCTCTAGTAGAGACTAGTCTTAGTCTACCTATTAATCTACTTAAGACTAGTTAATACCTTAATAGTACCCCTCCTTATAAGTATTATATTATACTTAATTATTAAAGACCTTATTATTATTATTATCCTCCTCTTTATCTTTAGCGCTTACTTAGTAGGCCCGGTTATTATAAGGACGTAGAGTATTTACTTAAAAAGGCTTATTCTAAAAAGGTAGCTTATAGTAGGGATTCTTATTATTAATATTATTCTATTATATCCTAGCTATTATATTTATATTTCCGCTAGTAATTTATAACTATTAGCGACCTCTAGGTAAAATCCTTATTTAGATATTTTATAGCTACTATTAATTATTATTATTATAATTCTATAAGTTATAGAAAGGATTACTAAATATCCTATTTCTATAAGGATTTAATAGGTTATTATAAGGTCTAAAACTATTGCCGTACTAGCTATTCCGCTAGTATAGATTTAAATTAAAAGGAGAATAATTAAAATTAGAATTCTACTAATCTTATTTACTACTTTATAGCTATTACTTATTTACTTATAATAAGGATCTTATTACGTCTACGGAAGGCTTCTTATATATATTAAACTAGATATCTTTCTTATAATAAAGCTCTATAAGAAGGCTACTAATAGTAGACTTCTTAGTTAGATAAGGTAAAGTCTATAATAATTCTCCGTCTATATATTTATATACTAACCTAACCTATACCTCTTCTATAGAAGTAAAGCTAGTATTTTTACTATTAAGAATAATAGTATTAATATAATTAGCTGGATTATAATAATTTCTTATATCTTTAATTATATATTAAATTAATTTAAGTAAAGCTAGTAACTTACTTAGGGAGTTATAGAATCTTACTTTAAGACTCTTATAATATTAGTTAATACTATTAAGATTATTTTATAAGCCGGAGCGGCTGAGTTTATTAAGCTAGTTAGTATACTACTTATTAGTAGTATTAAGTAAATAGGAATCTATATTCTACCTTAAGATAGTAGGATCTATATTAGCTATCTTAACTTAGAGATAATTAGTAAAATTAAAGATATTATAATAGATATTATAATTATCCTTTACTTTAATAGGTATTACCTACGGGTCGGGATTAAAGTATCCTACGTCCTAAGGCTTAAAGGTAGAAGTAGATAAATAAGGTCCTTATTAAAGACCTACTATAGTAGTCTATAGATTACCTAGTTATATCTAATTAAATATATATATAGCTTAAGTAATAATACTAGCTATTTTAGTTTACTAGGCCTTAGAGAAGGTAGTAGTAGCTATATTTAGTACTAGCGTTAGAGTCTTAGATAGTAGTAGTATAGGTTTAAAGCTTACTAGGATAATATTTACCCTCTTAAGCTCGACTCGCTAGACTTAAATATTAATACTAAATTTATATTTATTAACTACCTACTTAGGCGGAAAGCGTGTTATAATAGTAGGTAATAATACTTACTTAGTACACTATAAGGTAGTAGATATAGTAGATAATTCTAGGGTATTATTATCCTTAGGGTTAGGAGGCAAGTTTTCTAGCCGTAGGTAATATATAATAAAGAACTTAAGTACTCTCTAAGAATTTAATATAAGCTTATTAGTAATAGAGCTACTACTCTTAAGGAAGGAGTTAATCTCGTATAATTAATAGATTACTTAATTAAGGAGTACTAGATTAGAAGCTAGCTTATTAATTATATACTACCGGTAAGGTAGAAGTAAGTGGTAGATATTACCTTTCACTTTAGAGAAGAAGTAGTAAAGGTAATAGTAAGGGATTATAAAGGTAGAGAACTAAGTAAATATACCTAGATATAGTATTTCTAGTAATAAGGGCCTTAATACCCTATTATTTTACTTTAATAGCTAATAGATTAGTAGCCGTAGTAGCCGTTTATCTAATAGCGGGGATAAGATAGTAGGGAGTAGAAGGCTATTAAGGACTAGTACTGTAAGGCTAGTACTATTAGAGCTAGTAGTTCTTATTAATATAATTATAGTACTTAGTAATATAGAATAAGATCTATAGTATTACTACTAAATATTATAACTAATTTATAATATAAAAAGAAGATACCTTCTTTATATATAGGAATTCTACCTAAGTATATAAGGTGTAGAAGCCTTCTATAAGGAAGGCGCGCTAAGCGAATAGCGCTATTAATAATAGCGATAATAGTAAATACTTATAGTAAATATACTCTTCTTTTCTTTATACTTCTTATACTTTATTAAACTCTTATAGTATATAATTATCTCACCTTAGTTCTTAAGTAGATAGTAGTATATTAGAGTAGGTAGTTAATTTATAAAGGTATTATTAATAGAATTAATAATAGCCTGTAATTATACCTTTTATTTTTTAGTATTAAGGGTATAATACTTACTATTAAAAGTAATAAAGTAGAAGCTACTAGGATAATTATTATAATACTTATCCTTATAATACTATTTAAGATATAGCTTTTCTAATATGTTACTAGTAATAATAGGCCTCTACTACTTCTTAATTAGTTATATATATCTTATAACTACGCCTAGGCGACTTTTATATAGTATTAACCTTAAAGGTAGGTCTCTTTAAGGTAGGTAGAGGCTAATTAGGTAAGAGGGTACTAATAATAATAATTTTAACTTCTAGTTATTTTTAAATATATTGCTTTTACTTCCTTTATAGTATAGGCTCTACCTTTTTATCCTACTCCTTTATAGATAGATTAGCTAATAAGATATATTAATAGCTAGCTTTAGAGTAGGTAGATTTAATACTAATAGTAATAGAAGCTAACTCCTCTTTTATATAAATAAGATTAAGCTACTTATAAATAATATCTATAACTTTATCTATATTAAAATTATTCTATAATTACTTCTTATTACTAATTTTTCTATACTACTTAGGTTATAATTAGCTACCTTTAGTACTAATAAGGTTCTAAAGGACTACTCTTATATTATACTAGTAAGGATATATCTATTATACCTTATAATTAGTCTCCTCTTATAAGTATTTCTTATTATCTAGATTAAGGTCGCTAACTTTACTAGATACCTCCTTCTTAAAGGTAGAACTTTACTTCTTACTATTAAGGGCTTATTATTTATTAATAATCTAATTTATTAATATATAGTCCTAAATAGGTATACCCTATAATAGGCCCTAAGTAAGACGTACTAGACCTAGTAGAGGTAAAAGATCTAGTTATTTAATAGGTATACTATTAGTCTTACTATAAGGAGTAGAACTATTACTAGAAGTCTTATAACTATTAGGAGGAGGAGCTATTATACCCTTATAAGTATCCTATTAGGTGAAACTTATTTATTATATCTTTACTACCGCTTTTATATACTTCTTAGCTAATACCTATACGTTTACTAGAGTATAGTTACTATTAGTAGTATTACTAGTATAAATACCTCTCTTTCTAGTCTTTCTACTACCGCGCCTACCGCGTCTACGGCGTCTACTACTAGTACTTATTATATCTATAATAATTTTATTAGCCTCCTCTTTTATAATATAATTTACCTATAAGATATTCTTTATAGAATAAGGGTTAGTAGTATTTAAGGTATTAAGGAGTAAATTAGGCTAGCTTATAAAATAAGTATAATACGCGGCTAAAGATATAACTATAATAGCTATATATAGCTTTAATTTTAATAGAATTAAGATATTAGTAGCTAATATAATAGTAATAGCTAACTATTATATAGTTTTACATATAAAATAGGGGGGTATTTTTCTATATTTAGCGCTAAGCTTTTATAAGAGTCTTGTAACTAATAAATACGGTCTGTAATAGCTACTTATAAATAAATTAAGACACCTAATCTATTATACCTAATCTAACCTACTTATTACCTCGTGTTATAGAAAGTAGATACTACTTTAGCTATTAAAGATAGGATATTAAATACTTAGAGAATAGCCTTTAAGCTAGTCTACTAATAATATTACTAATCTATAAGAAACTAAAGAAGAATAGTAAATAAAGGAATATAAGCTATAAATAGAATTTTATATAAGCTTAAAGGAGATTAGGATCTACTATAAGAAATGTATTAGTAGAGTAATAGTAGTAGCCCTTTTAGCTTAGCTACTAGGGGTTAATAAATTATATATATATATAAGTAGCTTATAGCCTTAGTATCTAAGGAAATAGTTAAGAAAGCTTATCTTAGAGGATTGATTTATATCTTTATATAACCTAATACACCTAGACTAATAATTTCCGCCTAAGGTACCTAGGCTCTAATGAAATATATAATACTTATAAGTTATCTATATATAATTTAGGTATAGTATAATAGTATTATAATAACTAATAGATAGATATAGTTATATAGAATAGAATAACTATTATAAGAAATCTCTACTAGTCTACTAAGACCCTCTAACTAGTCCTAATTAGTAACTACTAAGGTTAACCTAGCTTAAATTCTAATACTCCCTCTTAGATTAGTAGTAATAAGGTAGGCTACCTATTATTAACTATTATATCTAAATACCCTTATACTTTATTTAAAGTTAGTTCTAATTATTATCTAACTAGGTTAAAGTTAATAGGGCTAATAGGTTTTATTAGTAGATTAGTATATTATACTTTAATATTAACCTATTAAAGATAGATTTCTTTAGTTTTAAAGATAAGTTAATATATTAAATAATACCTTATTTAGATATATTTTATAGTAAGATAATTAATTAGGTTAGTAGCTAATTTTATAAATACCTAGTTATTAATACTTAGAAGTACTAGTATTACTCCCTTATTATAACCTAGCTCTTCTAGTATAAGGCCTAGATATAGAGTTTCTTTATATACCTCTATTATAATAATATATTTAGACTTATATATAAATATTACTACTAGCTTTTATAATTTAGATTACTAGGTAATAGGGCTATTAAATAGTTTATAAATATATATCCTAATAGAATAAGAGATCTTATAATTATTATAATATAATATATTAATAAAACCCTCTAGGCTATTATTATTAACTAGTTAATAAATAAGACTATTATTAAATATTCCTAATAAGTAATATAATACCCTTTTAAATATATTTATATATTATAAAGTAGGGTTATAAAGTAGATAACTTAAGTTATTAATAGTATAAGTAATATCTAATCTAATTATAATACTTAGCTAATTAAGTACTCTTATAAGGGACTAATAAGTTTCCCTATCTAATATAGAGGCTATATAGCTATTAGGGGTAATAGTAATATTAGCCTATTTTATAAGCGACTTTACTAGTAAATATTTTTCTATACCTAGCTATTCTAATAATTAGTTGATATATTTTATTTAATTAATCTAGATAGAATAGTTATCTAGATTTCTAATAATATTTATTTTTAAATAGTCTTTTAAGTCTCTTATATAATTAAAGTTAAACCTTTTATTAAGTTCCTTCTTTATCTAAGTAATTAAGTCTTAATTATATATTATAAATAGTAAGTTATTTATATATATTATAATAATAACTTTTATAATAGTATTAATAAATATCTAATAATTATACTTAAGGCGCTTAAAACCTAGAGACTTAAGTACCTTATAAAGGGTGTTATACTATTTATAAGATACTTATTTAAGGTTATATAAAGCTTTATTTAGTTTATAAGTATATCCTTATTAGCTATTAATAAAGTAGTAGAGTTACTCTACCTAGATTTCCTCTTAAATAAGTAATTCTAAGAAGGCCGCGATAATATCTAAATACTTAATAACTAACCTATATTTAACTATTAAGGCTAGGAGGAGTTACTATAATAATACCTTTAAGATTAATAAAAATATCTTATTAAAATTAATCCCTTTAACTTAATAAAAGCCTTTAGTTACCTACTATACTTTATATTAGCTAATTTCGCCTATTAGCCTATATTTATAGGATAAGACCTACCTTCTTAATAAGATATATACTTTATAAGGTAGTTGATATAACTCTTACTATATTATCTACTTATTATAATTAATTAGTTCTTCTTTAGTAGTAGGAAGCTATTTATCTTTATTAGGTCTATTAAAAGCCTTATCTATTAATATAAAATAGGGATACTCTTTAATACTAGTAATAATACGGGTTAGTATAACTTTAAACCTACTAGGGTTATTAGAAGACTTTAAACCCCTCTTATTTATCTAGTTATAATTAATCTAGGATTTATTATAACTAGAATAATATAATATATTAAGAAAAATTCTCTAAGATTTATTATTTTAAGATAATTACTTATTAATAATAGCTAATAGTATTATAATAGTAATTTAGTATATTAAACTATCCTAACTATTCTAATATTAATTAGTTAATAATTCTAACTCTACTTAGCTATATTTAGTAGTTAACTTATTCTAATTTAATTTAGGTAGATTATTCTAATTATATCTATTTAAATTATTTAGCTTACTTATATTATTAGTTAGGCCTAATATTAATTAACTAGATAGAAAAGTTATTACTAATCTATTACTAGTATTACTAGTATTATTAGTATTTTTAGTATTATCTAATACTCCCATTAAGGCCTAATTACTACTATCTAATTAGTTAGCTTAGAGCTAGCCTAGGAGGTCTACTATATTAATATTACTAGAGTCTCCTTCTATTAAGAGCTTATTATTATCTATTAATAATATAGCAGCCCTCTTATTAAATATAATATATACTAATTAAGTAATATATTATCCTTTAATATCCTATATATAATAGATACTCTTATTATTATAACTAAGGAAGTAGTATTTAATAGCCTTATTATCTAGTTTTTTTTATTTAGTAATATATTAAATAAATAGTACTAATATCTAAATAGCTTTAAGTATATTAATTAGGGTTTATAATTATACTATTTCTTAAAGGGGGACTTCCTATCCTTATTAAAAATAAGGTTCTTAATATAATTAATATAGTAGATAGCTTTATCCTAGAACTCTTATAATAATCTAATATTAATAAGAATTATACTAACTTTATTAAATAGTATTTAGTTCTTCTATTTAATATTCCTATTCTAATAAGGGTTATAAGGTATTAATAGGGTAATAAATATCCTATATTTCTAAAAGATTTATTAATATTTATAACTCTAGATTAGTTTATTATTACTTTAAATAAAGGCTATTTTATACCTCTAATTTTTCTAATATTTTATTTAGAACTTAAGTTTTTATAATAACTCTACCTAACTAGTTATATAATCTATTTAAGTAAACCCTATTACTTTATATATAAATACTATTATATTAGTATACTTCTTAAGGGTAGTTATATAGCTTATTAATACTAAGTTAATATATTAATATTAGCTAGGAATAGTAACTCTAGCTATTAATATATATAAGGGTATTTAAGTAGTTTTCCCTAATATATAACTCTTATATAATTCCTATTTCTTATATTTCTATAAGTAATTAGTAGCCTTATAATTAATATTAATAGTATATATTATAGCTTTTATAACCTTTATACTAATATATCTATATCTTTTATATTATATTATTAGGTCTAAGATATATTATTCTTAGCTAGTACTATTAATTTAAGGTAGAATACTCTTATCTAGTTAATTTATATAATATCTAGCTAATATATATAGTTATATAAGAAGGCTTATAATACTTCCTTACCTTTTTATTATAAAATATATTCCTCCCTCTACTACTAGTATATATATAGCCTTATAGGTCTAGTTATATAATAGATAAGAGGTTATATTTAATATTTAGTATATAGTAAATATTAGATAGTAAGAATTTACTAATCTTGTAATTAATAATTACTAGGATTTATAGTATTCTAATTCCTTTAACTTTTATAGGTTTACCCTTAATTAGCCCTAATACTATATAATTCTAGACTAGTAAGTAATTAGTAAACTTAGATTAGTTTTAAAAGGTATACTCATAGTCCCCTAAGTTAATAATAATCTTATAAGACTTATTATTCTATTATAAGCTTTACTTAAAGTAAGTAGTATAAGATTTATCCTATCTTTATTTATCTAGGTTTTATTTACTTTATTAATAACTAGGATATCTATCTTAATAGTATTATTTATTTTATACCTCTAGCTCTTTCTTTATTTTAGGAATAAATACTTCTAATATATTTTTTAAATTAGTATACTAGTAGTCTTTTATACTATATTAGTAGTTATAGAATATATATTTATTATTATTATTACTCTAGCTTTTATTACTAGGCTTATTTTAATATTAGCCTTATTTTTACTACTTACTAAAATTACTAGTAAAGGCCTTAAATTCTTTAGTCTTTAAAGGTATAAACCTATTAACTAATAATATAGTAATATACTTAAAATCTTATAACTCCTTCCTAAATAAAGTAATTTTAATAATAGTATAGACGGCTTCCTTTATATTATCTAATAGACTCCTCTTAAAGACTACTATCTAGAAATCTATATCTAGTAGACTCCCTATTTATAAGAGCTTATTTATATACTCCTTAAATTTAGTAAGGTAGGTATAAAGATCTTTAAATTAATCTAAATAAAGCTTATATAAGATAAAGTATATTACTTTCTTAGTAGTATAAGAGTCTATCTTATATAATAACTTTAACTTAACTTATACTTCTTTTACTATTATTAGAGTTTTAGTTATATTATAAGTTAATAATAATATAATATTATAAATAATAGTAAGTACTTATTCCTTTATATTAATATACTTTTCCTATTTATCTTTATCCCCTTTCTTAATAGGTAGTTTTACTCCTCTAATAGTAAGTAAGTAAGGGTTAGTTAGTAGTTTATATTTTAATCTAATAACCTTAAATATACTATTAATTATAAGAGATACACGTATAATAATTTCTTATAACTTATAATTCTTAATATATTTTAACTTCTAGATTTTATAATAGTTAAATATAATAGTACTTATTATAAATAATTCTAGGAATATTTCTTTTAAAGTTATTCTAAGTCTTAGGAAAAACCTTATTATATAATTTATATAATTCCTAAGGTTATATAGAACCTAGGCTTATAATCTAATAAAATAGTTAATACTTATCCTATATCCTAGTATAGCATCCGTCTTAAGGGCTTTTACTAAGGTATAGCTGAGACGGATACTAGCCTTACTAGGATATAAGATAAGTTATTTATATATAATTTAAGTATAGTATAATAGTATTATAATAACTAATAGATAGATATTATTATATAGAATAGAATAACTATTATAAGAAATCTCTACTAGTCTACTAAGGCCTTCTAACTAGTCTTAATTAGTAACTACTAAGGTTAATCTAGCTTAAATTCTAATAAAGTATAGTTATTTATAAAGTAGTTAATCTAATAAATTATTAAAGGTCCTCTACTAAAATTAGGTAGTAAGGCCTTAGTAATATATAGTCTTAATTATAACTTATAAATACTTAATAAATAGTAGAATAAAGCTGTAAATAATCCTATATACTTTTAATATACTATTAATATACTATTAGAAATACTATTAGTATACTATAAGTAATACTATAAGGATTACTATTAATATACTATAAGAAATACTATTAATATACTATAAGTAAAACTATAAGAAATACTATTAATATATTATAGGAAATACTATAAGAAATACTAGTATTAATATACTATAAGGGCTACTATTAATATACTATTAATATACTATAAGAAATACTATAAGAAATACTATTAATATACTATAAGTAATACTATTAATATACTTTAAGTAATATTATAAGTAAAACTATAAGAAATACTATTAATATATAAGTAATACTATTATCTTCCTATTATTATACTATAGGTAATACTATTACTATACTATTATCTTACTATAACCCTTATAAATTTAGTAGTAGTATTACTTATAGTATATTAATAGTATTCCCTATTATATTACTTATAATATATTAATAGTATTTCCTATAATATAATAATAGTATTATAAGCTAGGGGTAAACTCTATAAATTATAGATATAGGATATTTATAGCTTTATTTAAATGTCTATTAATTATATTTCTAGGCTATAATAGGGGCCGTATATATTAGAAATTAGGCTGGGTTAACCTTAGTAGTTACTAACTAGGACTAGTTAGGGGGCCTTAGTAGACTAGTAGAGATTTCTCGTAATAGTTATTCCATTCTATATAGCTATATCTATCTATTAGTTATTATAATACTATTATATTATACCTAAATTATATATAGATAACTTATTAATATTATACTATTTAATAGGTTATAAGCCTAGGTTCTATATAACCTAGGAACTATATAAATTATATAGTAAGCTTTTAACTAAGACTTAGTATTACTCTAGAAGAAATATTCTTAGAACTATTTATAATAGGTACTATTATATCTAACTATTATAAAATTTAGAAGCTTAAGGGTACTAAGAATTATAAGCTATAGGAGATTATTATAAGAGTATTACTTATAGTTAATAGCGTGTTTAAGGTTATTAGACTAGAATATAAACCGCTAACTATCCCTAACTTACCTACTACTAGAGGAGTAAAACTACCTATTAAGGAGGGGGATAAGGATAAATAGGAAAAGTATATTAATTTAAAGGAGCGAGTACTTACCGCTATTTATATTACTATATCACCGTTAGCTTATAATATAATTAAAACTTAGAATATAATAAAAGAAATATAGGCTAAATTAAAGTTATTATATAAGATAGACTCCTACGCTACTAAGAAAGTAATATACTTCACCTTATATAAGCTTTAACTAGACTAATTTAAAGACCTTTATACCTACCTTACTAAATTTAAGGAGTATATAAATAAGCTTTTATAAATAAATAGTCCGCTAGAAATAGATTTCTAGATAGCGGTCTTTAAGAGGGGCCTATTAGAAGAGATAAAGGAAGTAGTCTATACCCTTACTAAGATCACTTGATCTAAGGGTAAGCTATAAGATTTTAAGTATATTACTATATCGTTAGTTAATAGGTTTATACCTTTAAAGACTAAAGAATCTAAGGTATACGCTAGTAATTTTAATAAATAGCTAAATTAAGGCTAATATTAAAATAAGCCTAGTAATAAGAGCTAGAGTAATAATAATAATAAATATACGTTTTATAACTACTAATATAATATAAAAGACTGCTAGTATATTAATCTAAAGCTAAGACTAGAAGGATTTATTCCTAAAATAAAGAAAGAGCTAGAGGTATAGAATAAATAATAGTATTAAAATAGAGGTCCTAGTCGTTAATAAAGTAGATAAAACCTAGATAAATAAAAATAGGATAAATCCTATACCGCTCGCTTTTAGTATAGCTTATAATAGAATGAAAAGTCCTATAAGATTATTATTAACTTAGGGGACTAAGAGTATATCTTCTAGGACTAATCTAAGTTTACTAACTATTTACTAGTCTAGAACTATATTATATTAGGACTAACTAGGGGTAAACTAGTAATAGTTAAAGGGATTGGAATAGTATAAATCCTAGTAATTATTAATAATAAGGTTAGTAAATTCTTACTAACTAATATTCGCAATATACTAAATATTAAATATAACCTCCTATCTATTATATAACTAGACCTATAAGGCTATATATATACTAGTAGCGGAGGGAAGAATATATTCTATAATAAATAAGGTGAGGAGGTATTATAAGCCTTCCTATATAACCGTATATACTAGCTAGACACTATATAGATTAACTAGATAACGGTATTCCACCTTAAATTAATAGCTCTAGCTAAGAATAATACGTCTTAGACCTAATAGTATAAAAGATATAGATATGTTAGTATAAAGGCTATAAAGGTAATAGTATATACTACTAATATTAATTATAAGGCCGCTAATCACTTATAAAAGTACGAGAAATAGGAACTATATAAGAGTTACGTATTAGGGAAAATAACCTGAATACCCTTACGGTTACTAATAACTAGAGTTACTATCCCTAGCTAATACTAGTATATTAACCTAGCGTTAGTAAGCTATATAACTACCCTTAGGGGGTATACTAACGTAATAGTATCTAGATATAAAGTAATAGGGTTTACCTAAATAGATTATATAACTAGTCAGGTAGAGTTACTATAAAAACTCGAGTTCCGAATAAAATATTAAAATAACTAGGGGTATAAAACGGCCTTTATTTAAAGTGATAATAAACTAGTCTAGGGCCGTAAATATTAATAAATCTTCTAGGAATATAGGATATTTATTACCTTATTAGCTCCCTATAACCCTTATTAAAATAGGATTACTAAATAGAAGAACCGGATACTATTTAGTAAAGTTAGAATGGTTCTTATTAACGCCGGACTATTATAAGAGTTCTAGGGTAAGGCTATCTACTATATTAATTATATTAAGAACCTTATACCTAGTAAGGATAGGAATAGACTAACCGCGTCGAGTCGGTACTTCGAACTCGAGTCGGGTACCCGACTCGAGTCTTGGCGATTCGATACTAAAATCTGGTACCGAGTACCTCGAGTCGGTACTTGGGTAGGTACCGAGTACCTCGAGTCGGTACCTAGGTAGGTACCAAGTATTAGTACCGAAGTATTGACTCGAATCGCTAAGACATTTTTTCTAGTAATATTTTCTATTTTTAGTAGTATTTCTTACTATATTTTCTATTTTTTTTCTAATTATTATTATTATTATTACCTAGGGAATTCTTAATAGTAAATAAGGTAATGCAAAAAGGTAATGCATATCCCTAGGAAAACTATAACTATAATATTACTAATATTTTCTTCTTATAGTAGTATTTACTATTATATAAAGGATTTATTACTACTATATTACTAAGTATTATTATTATTATTACCTAGGTAATTCTTAATAGTAAATAAGGTACTAAGAGAGATAATAGCTATTCCTATAGAAATAATAACTATAATATTAATAATATTTTCTATTTATAGTAGTATTTACTATTATATCTATAATTTACTACTATATTATTAAGTATTATTATTATTATTACCTAGCCTAACCTAGGTAATTCTTTAAGGTAATACAAAAAGGTAATGCATATTACTAGGGAACTAAAGGGGTTATTAAAATTCTAATTAAAAAAAATCTATTTTTAGTATGGAGGTAACTCTAGAAAAATTTCGGGGTTCCTTACTATTTTATTAGGGGCTTGGCGTCTTGGCGATACCTTGGCGATTCGAGTCGGTACCAATAGCTAGTACCGAGTATTTCGGTCGGTACCAAGACCCTAACCCGAGTATTCGGTCGGTACCAAATCTTGGTACCGAATCCCGACTCGACGGTTAGTCTAGATAGGAAGTCCCCCTTTAAGAAATAGTACGGCTATAAACCTTAATTAATATACTTAAAGCTATTTAGATATTAGTACTACTTATTTAATATATCGCTAAATAAGAAGAAACTAGATAATAAAGCTATTAAATATTACTTCCTTAGCTATAATAGTAAGAGTATCTACCGCGTATAAGATATTAAGGGATAATATATTACTCGATTAGTATATATAATATTTAACGAGAGAGCCGCCATATTATTAATAGATAATTATAAGCTCCTAATAGAGGGAGACTCTAGCGACGACGATAATATAGTAGACCTCCTAGGCGAGCTCTAAGCTAACTAATTAGATAGTAGTAATTAGGCCTTAGAGGGAGTAACTAACCCTAATCAACAGGGTGTTAAGGGAATATTAGATAATACTAAAAATACTAAAAATACTAGTAATACTAGTAATACTAGTAATAGATTAGTAATAACTTTTCTATCTAGCTAATTAATACTAGGCCTAACTAATAATATAAGTAGGCTGAATAGTCTAAATAGACGTAATTAGGATAATCCACCTAAATTAAATTAGAATAAGCTAAATAATTAGACTACTAAAAATAGCTAAGTGGAGTTAGAATTACTAACTAATTAATATTAGAATAGTTAGGATAGTTTAATATACTAAATTACTACTATAATACTATTAGCTATTATTAATAAATAATTAACTTGAAATAATAAATCTTAGAGAATTATTCCTAATATATTACGTCGTTCTATTCGTAATAAACCCTAGATTAATTATAGCTAGATAAATAAGAGGGGTATAAAATCTTCTAATAACCCTAATAGGTTTAGAGCTATACTTACCCGCATTATTACTAGTATTAAGGAGCGTCCCTACCTAATATTAATAGACGTAGCTCTTAATAGACCTAATAAAGATATATAGCTCGCTACTACTAAAGAAGAATTAATTAATTATAATAAGTAGATAATATAGTAAGAACTATATTAATTACCTTATAAAGTATATATCTTACTAGGTAGGTAGATCTTATCCTATAAATATAGGCTAATAGGCGAAATTAGCTAATATAAAGTATAGTAGGTAATTAAAGGCTTCTATTAAATTAAGGGGATTAATTTTAATAAGATATTCTTATTAACCCTAAAGGTATTATTATAGCGACTCCTCCTAGCCCTAATAGCTAAATATAGGCTAGTCGTCGAGTATTTAGACGTTATTACGGCCTTCTTAGAATTACTTATTTAGGAAGAAATCTAGGTAGAGTAACCTTACTACTTTACTAATAGTAAATAAGGACACGCTTATAGACTAAATAAAGCTCTATATAGCCTTAAATAAGCTTCTTATAAATAGTATAAAACCCTTTATAAGGTACTTAAGTCTCTAGGTTTTAAGCGTCTTAAGTATAATTATTATATATTTATTAATACTATTATAAAAGTTATTATTATAGTATATATTAATAACTTACTATTTATAGTATATAATTAGGACCTAATTACCTAGATAAAGAAGGAACTTAATAAGAGGTTTAACTTTAAATATATAGGAGACTTAAAAGACTATTTAGGAATAAATATTATTAGAAATCTAGATAATTATTCTATTTAGATTAACTAAATAAAATATATGAACTAATTATTAAAATAACTAGGTATAAAAAAAAATTCGCTAGCTAAGTCGCTTATAAAATAGGTTAATATTACTATTACTCTTAATAGCTATATAGCCTCCTTATCTAAAAGGGAGGCTTATTAGTCCCTTATAGAAGTACTTAATTAGCTAAGTATTATAACTAGGCTAGATATTATATACGCTATTAGTAACCTAAGTTATTTACTTAATAACTCTACTCCGTAATATATAAATACGGTAAAAAGAGTACTACGTTATCTATTAGGAATAGTTAATAATAGTTTTATCTATTAACTAGGTAATAATAATAGCCTAGAAGGTTTTACTAACGCGTTATATTATAATAATTATAAGATATCTTATTCTACTAGGGCGTATATCTATAAACTATTTAATAGCCCTATTACCTAGTAATCTAAATTATAAAAGCTAGTAGTAATATCTATATATAAGTCTAAATATATTATTATAGTAGAGGTATATAAAGAAGCTCTATATCTAGGCCTTATACTTAAAGAGCTAGGGTATAATAAGGGAGTAGTACTAGTACTCCTAAGTATTAATAACTAGGTAGCTATAAAATTAGCTATTAACCTAATTAATTATACTATTATAAAATATATCTAAATAAGATATTATTTAGTATATTAACTTATTTCTAAAACTAAAGAAATCTATCTTTAATAGGTTAATATTAAAGGCTAATATATAAATCTACTAATAAAACCTATTAGCCCTATTAACTTCGGCCTAGCTAGATAATAATTAGGACTAGCTCTAAGTAAAGTATAAGGGTATTTAGATATAATAGTTAGTAATAGGTAGACTACCTTATTACTACTAATCTAAGAGGGAGTATTAGAAATTAGGCTGGGTTAACCTTAGTAGTTACTAACTAGGACTAGTTAGGGGGCCTTAGTAGACTAGTAGAGATTTCTCGTAATAGTTATTCCATTCTATATAGCTATATCCATCTATTAGTTATCATAATACTATTATACTACACCTAAATCACGTGCAGATGACTCATTGACATCATACTATTCAACAGCATATAGTTGAGGCCTTACCACCTAATTTTAGTGGGGGAACTTCGACGATTTGCGGCCCACTAGCATCGGGTCAACCGCTTTGCAAACAACTGTATCCCTACTATAAATAACATCAGCCCTTTTGAAGACGGAAGCTTTAGTGGGACTGGCTACTTGTTCCCCCGGCTGTCCCGAGCATTTTCAAAGTTCATATACCATTATATGTCCTCGTTTGTCTGAAAATTCACTTCCTCAAATTTCCATCGTCTCACTTCTCTTCTCGCTAAAGGCGTCCCGTTCGAGACAGACAGTGCCAACAGATAGGAATCTTCCACCATGACGACGGCAGCGGTGTTCGGCTGTACAGGAGCAGCGGGCTCTCAGATCCTCGCTACACTCCTCGCCATTGACGCATTCTCATCCGTCAAAACTGTCTCAAGGAGACTCCCAAATGCTCAGTCCCCCAAGCTCCAAGCCCTCGAGGAAGGCGACATCTCAAAATGGGGCGGCATGATCTCCTCCCTGTCTCCCACGCCATCAGTGGTCTTCAACGCAGTCGGCACCACAAGAGCGACAGCCGGCGGAATCCAGAATCAGTGGAAGATCGACCATGACTTGTGCGTAGAGAACGCCAAAGCAGCCAAGGAGGCGGGAGTGAAGACGTACGTGTTCATCTCCAGTGCAGGGACCAGAGGCTTTCTCTCTGGCTACCTGCCCTACTCGAAGATGAAGGTTGGCGTGGAGGATGCCATCAAGGAGCTCGATTTCGAGCATGCGATTATCCTGAGGCCAGGTATGATCCTCGGAAGAGAGAAGCCCAAAGCTCCGTTCTTGGAGAAAATCTTCGCAAACCTAAACAAGCTGGGACAGGGCGTCCAGGACAAGCTAGGTATGACCAACCTGATCAATACTTGGATATTTTGAGATCCTGGGTACTAAGTCGTAACGTGCAGGTCAGGATCAATCCACCATTGGTAGAGCAGCTGTAGCAGCTGCTCGTATGGCAGAAGAGGGAAAAGCGCCGTCAAAAAACTGGATTTTGGAGCAGGCTGATATCTTCAAATTTGGTAGAGACGAGTGGAAGGAGTAACGCGCTATTGGCGAGCCGGGTTTGTTGGCACCCACTGCTGCTTATTAAGATTTATATCCTGTGGCAGTGATGCGCGGTGTTTGGCAGGTTGGGAAAGCATGACAGAATCGCACTTATATATACCTCTACTCTGGTCAACGTTTATCTTCCGACTACCTATGAGTTTGGCCCGGGCCCTTTTGGTTTTTAGCAGGGCGTATTGCGCAAGCTACGGTATGGGAGCCCATTGAACGTGAAGTCCGGCATGCTGGACACGTCCTACATACGTCTTTACAATAGGATTCCCGTATAACGACGAGTGGCGTGAAAGAATAGAGGCTGAGTACTAGGTGTTGCTGCTTCGTGGTTCTGAAGTGAACCATCCACAATCAATAGATGAGAGTGGCTGAAACCTCAACCTTTGGGCTCTACACGATTTTCCGGGGAGGCTTGATCACGCGTATCAAAAACCAGTTAGACAAGCCTCATCAGCACTTGCGTAGTAAGGAACATCACGCGCCGTCTGCAGCCTGAAGCTTAGTAACGACTCCTCAATTCTATTTCTTCCATGTTCAGCGTATCATCCCCCCTGATACTACGCCACCACTCACTTTATTATACAAGTTCTCTATCTTCACCACTAAGTAAAGTCTAATACTTCTTTAAAAACTATACCCTCGCCTCCTATCTATAGACGTCCTACGGCGTACCTATTAAAGGATATCTAGTAGGGTCTTCTTAATCCTTCCTCCTAATACTTATACCTCCTGAATATACTAAACTAGTAAGTATATTATAGAAGAACTTATCCTTATTAATCTCTTCCTAATAGATAATAAGATTTTTTCGTAGTATTAGAAAGGGTAGAATATCTATATATAAATAATACTAGATAGTAATTTATTTACTACTTAGCCTTAAGTCCGGCTTTATTATCTTAAATATTCTCTATACTATACGAATAATATTCGCTTTAACTATATTATCCACCGACTCCGCGCTAGACTAGATAAATAGTGAGAGAGATTTATCGGTATAGAGAGTCTCCTTCGCAAGGCTAATATATATTCTAAGAGTATACAGTGCAGCTGTAATGTAGGCTGTTTCGATGCGAAGGTTATCGGCATATGGATCTGCTGCAGTTACACTTCGCCATAGCTAAATAGGTCTGGATCTTGTGTCCGTATCTGGACGTGTGGACTAGAGTAGTCGTAATCAGTGGTGGTCGTCGAGTATGGATCAAGGTCGTCATTGTGTTTATCACGAATGAGAAGGGAAGGATCAACATGTATTGTAAAACCCCATATGCTCAGTGTCATCTGACTGTGGAATAAGGTGTTGACATTCTTCCGGAGCCGCCGCAGATGAACTGGAAATAGATACGTCCGATATATCATAAGCTGGGAGGCTCTGTGCAATGATATGGGTTGGAGTGCTGGATGAGCCATGCGTTGTAACCGACTCAGATGGGCCTGTGCCCGCAGCTGGTGTTCTTTCAACATCACCGAACCTCGACGTCGACCTCGGCCTCAACAAAGAGCAGCAGCAATGATCTAGACATCTCAGCCACGGAAGCCTTCTCACCCTGGTATATGGAGTATGCTGTATGCTGCATACCTTCAAGCTCCAAAACTTCAGTCCCACGACCCACACGACTATCCCGTAGTCCTCAACCATCTCCCCGCCCAGAGAATCTCGCCCCTACAACAAACCTACGAGTTCCTCCCCCAAGACCCAGCAACTCCCTTCGTGGCATACGCACCCCCACCGCAACTCATCCCCAGATACCTATAACGCACGACGCCATTATCAGGCAACACAGCCACGACGCTATTGCCCAACCTGTTGTGAGAAACGCCGTAAACTCTCTCCTCGCCCACAAGAACCCTCAGGTTCCTGCCGCTTTGGCTACTGGGAACGCTGTCGCTGAAGAGCAGCAACGCCTGCGTATCGACTAGCCTCGCCTTGCCCAGCCCCTCCGCGACGCGCGATAGGTTGAGCGTTGAGTTGGCGGCGCGGATGCGTCCCCGAAAATACGACTCCAGACTGGAGACGGGCAGGTCGTTGGGGATGAGGGATAGGGTTGAGGAGGCGGGGAGGCGGGAGCCGTGCTTGAACACTAGGTCTAGAGCTGGTGGGAGGTTGGGGACGTGTGGTGGTGGGGGAGTGAGGTAAAGGGACAGAAGCATGTGGTAGATGCTTGGTGTTGAATCGGGGTCGTCCTGATTTCGCGTCTGGGTCTGCTTTTAGTTTTGAGATCGAGATAGAGGACGATAGTTGAAAGGTGATAATGACGCTGCCGAGAGGGAGTTTTCGGGTCGAGATTTGTGGATGCGTTTGCAGTAGCTTATTGTTTTGCTAGTTACATAATCACTGGAACAAAAGATGTGATCGAAATATGGCAGAGAAGAATGGTAGAAGGGAATGAACAGACGTACTCTTCGGCCTCAGCATAGTCCTGCATCTTGAAGACGTAGATGTCAAGTTGCCTGCTTGTGGTTTCCCATATTCCTAAGCCCAATGGCTTGTGCTTCGTAGATTGTAGGATCTGTATCTCAAGTAATCCCTCAACTCGAACAATACTAGCGATAACCCCGGTTGCGTATGTGGCAACACCTGCAGCGATGCTCGCGCCACCACCCAGTATCGCACCTCGAATGCCCCAAAGATATGTGTAACTGACGACAGCGATTCCGATTCTATTAAGGAGAGTAAAAAGAGCAAACAGATGCACAATAAAACGCTTGCTTTATGCCGACCTTGCCAGCGTTACTGCTATTGCCGCCTCCAATAGTATTTACCAGTCGACCAAGGCGTCCATGGCCCGCAAGCAGCAGATCAAGCAAGTGGAAATGTGCGCAGCTGAAGCGAGAAGTCTCAAGAACAAGGCTAGCATGCTGGATGTATTCGGCGCGAGCGTTGCGGCGGTCGGGATCAAGAATGCGGCGAACGGATGCAAGATGTTGAAGAGACTGAGACAAGAAGACAGAAAGGCGGAAGTAAGATTCGGGAAAAGGTAAAGGAGAAGAGTATTCGTGTCTAAGATAAGAAAAAGAACCAGCTATGTTAACATGCTCGAGCTATTGTTGAGTAGGCTGAGCTGGTCGTCATCGCTTGGAGTTTGGGGAACAAATACTTGGCAGGCATGAAACTGCCACATTTCCCATAAAGCTGAGTAGAGGTCACGAACTTCAGTTCTCTCTTTCACTTGAAAGAAAAAAATGATTCTTGCGCCCTGGCACGGTAGGACAGTTACGGTCGTTATCCATAACCGTAGATGATCCGTGGGTCATGACCACAGGTTCAGGCAATCTTGTCGAGCCTGACGAATGCAGAACAAAGATGGGCTGCCGTACAGCTTGATCAAATGTAAGGTAAAGTGAAAAGCTTTCTGCTTGGGCTGCAAGTAGTTCGTTGAGGGAACCAATTTCCATGTGGTGCAAGTCAGGTTTTGCAACAAAGATCCCACCGACTAGGGTCGTCGTTTCTTTGGGATAAACGATACGTGAAGGACGGGTCTGCTCCTCAATGAAAAATTGATAGCCACAGGTTTTTGTGGAGAAGGAAGTAGAACCTATTTATAAACTCCCTTATTATTAGTATAACTTCTAAGTAGTCTATTATCTCTTTATATCTATTATTAGGCGGATTAGTAGCTCTAACTAAAAGCTACTATTATAATAGAATATAAGGAGGAAGTCTCCAATTATAAAAGGCCTAGTTAGAATATAAAGGTATTAGTAAAACTTATTAAGATAGAGTAGATTAAAGTAGAATTAAAAGAAAACCTTAAATTAATTATACTAGGAGTATAAAGTATATTAAAAAGGGAATTATACTTATAAAGTTAATTTATAATAGAAGGAGTTAGATTACCTACTAAGAAGAAGTAATAATAAGATTAATTAGATAATTAAGCTAGAAAATAATAAAGGGACTTATCTAATAATAACTAATAAGAGTAATAATAATAGCTAGATAGTAATAATAGTAATATTATATAAGAATAGCTTTATATAAGTTAAATTAGGAGGTATAATATTTTTGTAATATAAGGGAAATATCCTACTATTATAAGAGATCTACTTAACTATCTATACACGGATTTTCCTAAGGTTAAGAAATAAATAATAAAAAAAATATAAAAGGGAGGAGACTCTTAGGCGTATTAATTTTATTAGTCTTAAAACTAAGAATCTCTACTATTACTAACTACTCCTCTATTATATTAAGGAGGCTATATCTTTTAATAACTTATAGATAGTAGATAGCTAGCTAATAAAATAGAAGGAAGCTTATATAAAGCTTAAGTTAACTAAAAATAATAGATATACTAATAAAATTCTTAATAAGGGAAAGGATTTTTAAGAAGGTTATAAGCTATATAGTCTTTTTATATTAGTATTAGTTAAACTCTAACCTACTAATACCCTTACCTTATAAAATAAGTATAAGGAGTATATCTTAAATAACTACTTATACCTCTTATAATAGGATTTTTTAATACTTTAAATACTAAATAATTATTATAAGTAATAGTTATTTATAGAATAATACGCCCTTTACCTAATTAATAGTTTTAATTAATTAATTAATTAATTAATAAGTTATACTCGCGTCTATCTAAACTATTAAAAGATAATTATAGGGGCTTATAGGTATATTATAATCGCTATTATAGTAGCTAACTTATAAGGGAAACTATATACTTATACCTTATAAAGGCCTAGGTAAAAACCCTTATTATTCCTATTTCTTTATAACTTCTAGTCTATTTCTCTTTATATTATATTTAGCTCTTTATACTTAGTACCTATATTTATTACCTTATTATCCTAGCTCTCTAGGGCTAGATTATATATTATAATAATAGGTATTATTCTAATAATAAGGACTTATACCTTAGCTTAGTCCTAATATAGCTATATTATTATAAGTAAGAACTAGCCTAGTATCCTAATTTAAATTATCTATTTTACTACCTACTTTACCCCCTTTATACTTATAAGTATCTTATAAGTATCTAATATACTTAAGGTATCCCTTAGCTCCTAGTAGTAGTTATAAATCCTATAATAAGTATCCTTAAGGTCTAACTTAGTAAATATCTTTATACCTTATAAGTAATTAAGTATTTTACTAATTAGAGGGAGAGGATAATAGTTCTTTACTATTACCTTATTTAACCTATAATAGTTAATATATAGCTGTAGGCTACTATCCTTCTTTAATATAAATAAAATAGAAGCCTTTATAGAACTAGTAGACTCTTATATCTAACCCTTTAACTTAATATTATCTAGGTAGATATATAGAGTTTCTAACTCCCTTTATAATAAATTATAGATAGGTTTATAAGGAGGTTTATAACTATCTATATTAATAGTATAGTCCCTAGGCTTAAATAGGGGTAGTCATCCTACCTCCTTATTTAAAAAGATATCTAAAAAGTTATAAAGACTTTTAGGTAGCTCTAGTACTTTACTATTAGAACTCTAGGTTTCCGCCTAGAATAACCTAGTATAGATAATAGTATAAATTACTAATTTACCTTTAAGAGTATTTATAAATACTTATAGCTCTAGAATAGATATATTAGTAGAGTCTAGTAGAAATTACTACTTTTAACTCCCTAGATCTACTTATACCCTAGCTTCTAATAAGGTAGGTATACTAAGAATAATTAGTAACCCCTTCTTTTTAATTATATAAAATATACTAGTATATTAACCTAGCTATTAATAAGATAGTACTCTACCTAGTATACGCTATAATAATAGACTAACTAACTATTTATCTATTTAAGAATTAGTAGCTAATAACCTTCTAGGGGTTTTAGATTATATTACTTAGTAAAGCTTTAGGAGATAATATTAATCTCTACTCCTATATCTATTAGGAAGTCTATATAGTCTTATATACCTTATATATTAATAGAACTACTAATATTAATACTATAAATTAATAATAAACCCCTTTTAATAAGTAAGCGCCCTAGTATTAAGGTCCTAATAGAGGTGCGCTTCCTTTTTTTAGTTTAGTAGTCCCTTTTTTAATAGTATAAATAGGTATTATATTTAGGTTCCTAGGTATCCTAGGCCTATAATAGTCCTTATTATAATACCCCTTCTTTTTATAATTAAAATATATTAACCCTTCCTTAGTATCTAGTAACTTATTATAACTACTAGTAGGCTAAATACTTCCTACTTTTATAGAAGGATTAATACCTCTATCTTAACTTCCTTCCCTCTTTTAACCTTTATTCTACCTATTAAAATAATCCCCTTTTTTAGTAATATAACTATTACCCGCTATTATTCTAGTATAATACTACTAATTATTCTCTAACTAAGTAGTAAGGGTAATTAGGCTTTCTTTAGTTATAGGGAGGTCTTAATAGTTTATAAGGGCCTTTTAGAGGTCTAGGCGTAACTTTATAAAGAAGTTAATCTATTAATATTCCTTTAAAAAAGGAGGAATTTATAATTTAATCCTACTTAGATATATATTAAAGTTTTATATTAATTAATTAAGGTTCTATTATATATTTAAGTATAACTATATATTATAAAGCTAGTAGTTTATTAGGTCCTTAATAAAGTTTAATGAGTATTAAGTAAAGTACTCCTAGGTAGCTACTCTCCCTAATAATAACTTTCTATAATAATCTTATAACTTAGTAGGTTTACCTTTTAAGAACTATATAACCTAAATAACCTTTATAAACTTAGTTAGGAATTTATTAGGTATTAATTAAAATATAATATTTATAATATAATACTATTTCTTATACTTATATATATTCTTCCCCTTATAAAAGGGTAAGTCCTTAGGCTTTAAGTAGCTTCTAGGATATCTATTACTAGGCTCTTCTAACTAGCTTTTAATAGACTAACTTAGGGTAAAACTACTAAGGATAAAGCCTATCTTAAGGTCTAATATATATTATATATTAATACCCTAATTTAAAGGATATTAATTCTCTACTAGGCTTAGTTCTAACCTTTATTATATCCTTCCTAGTAATCTACTAATAATCTAATATAGATCTAGTATAATTATATCTACCTCTACTTATAATTAGGCTACCCTTTTTAGATACCTTAAAGCTTTCTTTCTTTTATTAACCACTCTTCTTTAACTTTAGTAGTAGTAATAAGTTTATTAAATATAATTATACTAGTAAGGGTTTTATTAGAAATTCTATTACTAGGTATATTATTTATTATTTTAATATCTCTTATATTAGACTCTAGTATTATCTTAATTTTATTATAATAAACTTTTAATATATTTTTATCTTATTTAGTATTAGATATCTTCGCGTTATTATACTATTATAATCTAGACTATCTTCCTTTAAAGGTAGAGAGATTAGAACTATTAGGAACTAGATTAAAAGGCTAGTTTCTAAGGGCTAGAATAAATAGTATAAACTACTAGTAAGTAGGTAGTATTATAAAGGTAGACTTAATACTCTAGTAACTTTATAGTTATAAAAGAACTAATCTCTACCTTCTAAGGAGGTAGAGGGAGGACTATCTAAATACCCCTTAAGGAAGCTACCTAGCCTCTTAAATATCTAGATAAAAGGATATCCGTCGGGATAATAAGAAGCTAAACTAATACTACTAGGATATTACTAGTAAGCTGTATCGTACTAGCTAGATATATCAAGATATCCTAATAATTCCCTATTATTATTACTAGGTAAATTCCTTTTAACGTATACTAGTAGAGAACTAAGTAGTCTAATATTAGTTATATAAGGGCTATCCATACCTCTACCTCTAGTACCTATATTAAGGTAGCTTTATATACCCTTAATACGCGTCTTAAGTAGCTATTTTAGATAACTTTAAGCTTCCTTATATATATCTTCTTTATTTCCCTTAGGCCTTATAATATATATTATATAATAGATATATAGGTTATTACTAGCCTTACTACTATATTATATACCATCCTAGCCTTATTAAGGGTAGCTCCCTATATTAATACTAATATTATAAAAAGGGCTAGGCTTTAAGTAGTAAGCTTTACTTATACCCTCTTTAAGTATAAGCCCTATTATAATTTACTATTAACATATAATCCTAGGACTTAGATCTCTACCTAGAGTTTTATTATTATATACCTTAAACTAACTACTATACTTATATTAAAGTAGTAGGGGTAGTAGGTAAGGTAAACTAACTTATACTTCTAGGGGGCGAAGCTTACCCTATATATTAAAGCCTATTTAAGGTAGATCTTATATACTAGCTCTAGGGTCTTATATTTTCCTTCTATAGTTTTCTCTAATTAATAGTTAATTAGAATATTAATTAACCCTTAAATATATTAAGAATCTAATCTAATATAGCCTACCTATTCTAACTATTCTATTTAATAATTTTAATAATATTCTAAATAGACTTTTATAAGAAGAAATATCTTACTAAATTACTCCTAATTAAGCTAAGGTCTTATAGAATAGGTTTAATACTAATTAATACTATACTACTAATTAGATTATTACTATTATTAATACTAATACTAATAATAAATTTAATACTTTAAGGGTACTATTCTTCTTTAATAGTACTAGGAGGACTAATAAGATAATAGTATAAAATACTATTATAGAAAGCCTAGATTCCTAGTAAAAGATTACTCTAGTAGTAGTATCTTCTAGTATTATATTAATGCTATTATAGGGAGGTTAGACTATTTACTTATACTTTAAGATACCCCTAGGCTCTAATACTACCTCCTTATATAGGATTAAAAGGGGATTAATCTTAGTAAGCTAATTAAGTAAGCTTATATTATCTTTTAAGATAACTCTCTTATATAGAGTTAATATAATATAGAAGCTATTAATTATAGCCTTTAAAATATCTATAATAATAACTAGGCTTATTTTAGAAGTAAAGTAGTCTACTTTTATAAAGACTTCTAATATATACTTCTAGTTACTCTAGGAGGATCTAGTAGCTAGGTTATTAAAGTATATCTTTAAAAGGCCTATTTCTAGAATAAGGTTATATATTTAAATCTTACTATTAATAAGTAACTTAATAATCCTAATCTAATAGATACTATATATTATAAAATAGGACTATTTATAAGTAATCTCCTTACTATTAAGAATAGTATTAATATCTGTAAAGGCCCTCCTATTAATAAAGAGGTATTATAATAGAAATATAATTATACTCCTAAGGATACTATTAATTAATATCTATATTAATATTAGAATAAATATCTCTTAAAGGAATTATCTATTAGAATAGGCTATTCGTACTATTACTAATAAATATATTACTAGTATTAATACTAATAAATATATGACTAGTATTAATACTAAAAAATATTATATATCCCTAATAATATAATAATATACTAGAGTATTAATTAAATTATATTAAAAGAAGATAATAAACTCTTCCCTTCTAAGTACTTTTATAGGTTCTATAAACCCGCCCTACTATCTTATAAGCTATATATTAAGCTAAGTATACTCGCCGGAAAGATATAGGATTTTATTACTATATATACTAACGTATTTATTATATTAACTTTAGAGCTTTATATCTCAGCGAGTTTTAAAGTTTTTTATAGAGTTTTTTTAGCGTTAAATAGGGTTTAAGCTATATTTTTAGCCTATAAAAAATATTACCTGATTAGGCCTAGTTCGCTATTTGCTACTTGGATATCCTGTAGGATATCCTATCGCCGAAAATCGCCTCGATCCCATACTGAAATCCTATATCTTTCCGGCTCGTAGCTAAGTATATTAATTATACTATTAAAGAACCTTAATCTATTATATCTATATAATAGGACCTGATTATAAGTAATAAGATATAGTAAGTATATCTTTAAGGGGGAGATTATAGGTAGTACTTATAATAGTAAAAAGGTAATACTATTTAAAATACTATTATAATCTAAGGAAAATAATAGGTAAATTCCTACCCTCTTTATTTATAAGTAGTACCCTATCTAGCTAGTATTTATTATAACTATTAATAAATTATAAGGCTAATTAATAAAGTATATAAGTATTAATTTATAGACTAGGCCTACTTTTAGTTATATAGTTAAGTCGGGTTATAATAATATTAGTTATAATAATATCCGCTTACTAACGATATTTATCAGTGTATCTAATTATTTTTAGTAAGGAATAATAATATTCGCTATATAACGATTATCGTTAACTATTTAGATTTCTTTAGTATATATTATTATAGTATATCGCTATCCACGTTATTACCAAGCGATATTCCAGTTAATATCACGTCGTCGACCCCTCTAGAGACTACCTCCTAGGGCCTTAGAGCTCCTATTTCGCTCCTAAAGACCTCCCTAAAGAAAAGATAACGCGTAATTACTAATACTTAGCGTAAATCCCTATATAATTATTCTATTAATATTAGTTAATATAATATCTTACCTCCTCCTTAGAAGAAGCTAGAACGCTAGTTTAATAAGAAATACTACCGTTAGCTCGCTTAATTAACCCTATCTAGGATCCTCTCCCCTAAATTCGCCTACCTTAATAGACCTAAGGAGCTCTAACGACCTAATACTAAGAAGAATTAGGTAGCTAATTAGCCTAATCTTAAAGACGTGTTATTTAATCTTTAGTAGCGTTTATAGAAAAAGGAGGCTCCTATAACTAGTAATATTCTTAAGGGGTTAGTTAGTAAGCTATAAAATAAGCTATTATAATATAAAGACATACCTAAACTAAAGTAGTTAAATAATTAGCTCTAGGCTTTTAAGGATCGCTACTAGATTAGAGGCTATATTAGGTATAGTAAGGCTAGTACTATTAATAGGGGAGCTATTAAGAGGAAGCTATTAGATATACGCGAAGAGTTAAAGAATTACTCTAATTAAGATATCTTTAATATAGATAAGTCTACCCTCTTCTAAAAGATAATACCTGATATAATACTCGCTATAGAATAAATACCTAGTAGTAAATAAGAAAAGACGCGTATTATAGTAAAGTTCTATTATAATATCCCTAGTATAGAAAAGCTCCTATTATAACTAATTAGTAAGGCTAAGAAGCCGCGTTATTTTAGGTGTATAGGTATCTATATCGATAATATTAATATAGTATAGCGTTCTAATACTAAGGCCTAGATAATTAGCTATCTCTTTAAAGAATACCTTATATAGTTTAATAGTAAGATATATAGGTAATAGGTAGTCTTATTAATTAATAGTTTTAGTACTTATTATTTAGGCCTAAATCTCTACCTTTTAGACTACCCTTCTAGCTTAAAATATATAAAAATTATCTTCCTACCTACTAATACTACTTTACTTTATTAACTTCTCGACTAAGGGATTATTCGTACGTGGAAGGTATATTACTAGAAGAGGTAGCTCCGCTTTATTATAAACTACTACGTTAATAGGATAGATCTAATAAAGGTTATTACTATTTTATAAGTAATCTACTAGGGTATAGAGGCGTAGGAGACTAGAGTTACTAGTACTATAATTAATAATTACTAGGTTAAGGTACGTGTCTTTAGATCTAGATAGGGGCTATCTACTAAAGGGGAGGCACGTGATTTAGGGTAGATTAAAGATACTATAATAGATAAGGCTATACTTAAGACTATTACTAGGGAGGTAGGCTAAAGTATTACTAGCTTACTAAGCTAGAATTATATTAAATTAGCTATATTAATTAAGGCCTTTTTAAACCCTTAATAGGAACGGATTATTAATACTAATAATAATATACTAGGAGTAGTTATAGAGGCCTATAATACTAAGGAGTATCTATTTAAGTTAGATAAGGATAAAGCTCCTACCCTAATAGTACATATATAAGACGTCTTATATAGGCTACGTATACTACGTCTTTATAAGGAATAATAATAGGGTAGCGATAGCGTATTTATTAATAGACTTAATTATTAAGAGAGAATTCTAATAGAGCGGGGTATACTGGTACTAGAGTAAGCGATAATTACTACCTACTTTATATAGAAATTTAAGTAATACTAGGTATAATAATATCCCCTTTATAATAATATCCCCTCGTGTAAATAATATATTATTATAGCCCGACTCGACTGTAATTAGCTATATATAACTCTACTATAAGGAATAAGATAGAGAAACCTCTATATTATTAGGCTTAAAACTCCTATATATATATCTAGCTAAATAATAAGAAATATTATATATATATAGGTACTATTAGATAATAGGTAAACTAGGAATATAACTCCTAATATATATTTATAACTTACTATTAATATCTAGATTCTATTAACAGCTACTTAGTAGCCTATTAAAATATTAATTATAATATTAGAAGTTTAAAAATAGCTTAATATTATACTTAATTATATAGTTATATCTTTATATTAGATTATAATATTAGATTTTTTTAATAATTAAAATAAGCTATTCTACTATTTAATTTATTAAATACTACTAGTTAAACTTTAGAGAGCTAGATAAATACTAGGCTATACTAACTCTTATATCTAATAGATTCCTCTATATTAACGCGATAAATCTAGTAGGACTATTAATAATTATTATAATAGTATAAAAGATATATTATAATATAAGAGATATAAGGAATTAAGAATTATATTAAATAGTTAAATAGTATAGAAGTTATTAGTAGAATAGAATATTATTATACTAGATATCTTATAATTAGTTATCTAGTAAATAGTATTAATCTTTTAATACTTCTATCTTAATAATAATAATATCTTTTCCTGATAATAACTAATATAATAAGTCGTCTAATAATAGTATTCTTAGTTATATTCTATTAGTCTTAAATAGTAATATTATAGTAGAGTTATAATATAAGTAGGCCTAATAACTATTTATTAATACTCTAGTTAGACTAACCGCGTTAGGTTAGTACTTTAAACTTAAGTTAGGTTCCCGACTTAACTCTTAGTAAGTTGATACTAAATTCCTAGCCTGAGTATTTGGGTCGGTACTAATAGTTAGTACCGAGTATTCGAGTTAATACTAAGGGGTAGTACTAAGTATTAGTACTAAAGTATTAACCCGACTCGCTAAGATATTAGTTCTACCTATATCATTTTACTAAGACTATTATATCAGGAATATTTTTTATTTATAATAATATTTCGTACTATATATAATACTTACTAATAGATTACTAAGTATTATTATTATTATTACTAACTAGGTAATTCTTAATAGTAAATAAGGTAGTAGTTAATTAACTATTTATATAGAAATAATTACTATAATATTACTAATATTTTCTATTTATAGTAGTATTTAGTACTATATATATAACTTACTACTATATTACTAAGTATTATTATTATTATTACCTAGGTAGTACCTTTAAGTAAATAAGGTAATATAAAAAGGTAATATATATACCTAGAGAATTAAGGGGACTATAAAAATTATAATTAAAAATTTATTTATTTTTAGAATAGTACTAATTTTGGAAAAAATTTAAGCTATCTAGCTAATTTATCAGTGGCTTAGCGTCTTAGCGATACCTTAGTAATTCGGGTCGGTCTAACCCGACTCGCCAAGGTACTAAGGGCTTTTCGGGTCGGTACCAGTAACTAGTACCAAGTATTCGGGTCGGTACTAGGAGGTAGTACTAAGTATTCAGGTCGGTACTAATCTATAGTACTAAAACCTAACTTAATAGTTAGTCTAACTCTAGTACTAGGTAACTATTAGAAATAATCCTTTTAATTTAATATTAATATTTTCAATAATATTTACCTTATAACTCCTATAATACTTAAAGAGGGTCTTAGTATCTATAAAAGTCTATATAAATATCTATTATATTTAAACTTAAATTTACCTTATAACTATTATTACTTACTAAGGAATAAAAGAATTATACTTTTAAGTATACTTTTCTTATATAAAAATCTTGAATTTTTATAGGTATTTTCTAGTTATAAATAGTAAGATAGGGGAAGTATATTACTTTATAAAGGTATTATATATATATTCTCTAGAGCTAAGAAGGATAAAATTACTTAGTATCCCTATTATAATAATATAATAAGGCCTTATATTTATATTTATATTTTATACTCTACTATCTAGCTACTTAGAGTTAATAAGGGCGGTGTATATCTAGCTTACTAGAGGAAATTATAATTTATAAAAGAAAACCTTATCTTTTATCCTATTTATTATTATATTTTTAGATCTTTAGATATTATATACTATCCTATCTTAAACTCTTTATACTATCCTATTCCCTTCTTTTACTAGAGTTACCTACCCCCTTATCTTTTAATTAGAGCCTTCCTACTCTTATATAACCTTAAAGAGTTATTCTCTTACTAGTATAAATTAGCTAAGTATACCTTATTAAATAACCTACTTAATTACTACCTTTAGCCCCTTTAAAGTTAATACTATCTAATAAAAGTTACTTAACTCTATCCTTTAAAGTATTAACCTCCTCCCTTTTATATAGTTAGGATAGAATATAAGTATATACTTAATATCCTAATACTTTTATTTATATTTATAACTAGTACTATTAACCCCTAGTACCCTCTTTTTATATAAAAAGGCGCGTAGTCCTATCTTCTTTATATATAACTAAATACCTATAAAGCTCTTAGCCTTAAAAAGCCTTATATAAAAATTAACTCTTATCTTTTAAATCCCTCTCCTTTATACCACCGTCTTTATATAATTAGGGATACCCCCTTAATATCCCTACTACCTCTCTTTCTACTTCTCCTTTACTTACCTCTTAATCCCTTTAGGGGTAAGGCTATCTCCCCTTATAATTCCCTTACCCCTAGGGCCCTAGGCTACTATCTCTATATCCCCTCCCCCTACTACTACTACCTAGAGGGTTCCCCTTACCTAGGACTACTTCTCCTCTATTAGAGTCTTTATAACCCCCTTCTCCCTTCCCCTTTTTCCTCTTAACTTATAGTAGATCCTTGTATTCCCTTCCTTAATTAGTAGGTAAATCCCCTATTTTACTAATATATATAATATTAATTAATTAAGGCCTATCTTTATTAATAAGACCCCTAATTTTACCTTTAATACTTATATATTAATTACTTTAAAGGCCTTAAGTACTATCCTTAAGTACCTATTTTATATAATTTCTAGTATTATAATATTTACCTTCTTTACCTTTAATATCCCTATTAGGCTATATTATATCTTTATTATATAAGTTATTATTAGCTAGACTATTATACTATAAACCTATTTTATCTTATTAAATATAATACTTTATATTAAGCTAGTAATAATTAATAAAGCTAGCTTTTATATCTCTATCTTTAATTTTATTTTATTAATATATAAGCCTTACTTTAATTTACTATTAATATAAAGTCTAAGGACTCTTATTAATACTTTTAAGTATACTACTACTACTTTAAAGTCTATTATTACCTTTATATTAAATCTTTTTAAGTTCTTTAATAGGTAGATTAATTTATATTTATAAGGGGTAAAAGTTACCTTATATATATCTACCTAATAAAGGTATACCTTATATACTTTTATTAAAATCTTATAATTCTCTTTAATACTTTTATTATATACTATTAAGTAGATATTATTAATAAAGCCTTTAATTTATACTTAGAGCTTTATCTTTATATACTCCTCTATTAATAGGGAGTTAAAAAATAGGAATAAAATAGGTAATATTAAGGACCCTTAAAGGATCCTAGTTTCTACTATCTCTATCCTATTTATCTCCTAGCCTAGTATAATTATTATAACCCTTTTTATTAAAAAGCTTTATACCTATTTTATAATAAGGGTTAAGACCCCTTTCTTTTTTAAGTTATATAATAACCTTTTATAAGAGATATTATTAAAGGCCTTTATAATATCTAATAATAATATATTTATTATATTAGACCTATTATAATTTTATATTATATATACTACCTCTATTATTATCTTAAAAGATATTACTATTAACCTTCCCTTCTTTACCCCTATCTATTATAAGGGTAGTAATTTATATTCCTTTATAAGGTTACTTAGCTTCTTTATAATAACTACCTTTAATACCTTTCCCATAGTATTAAGTAGGGTAATTAGATAATATAATTTTAACTTAAAGTAATCCTCTTTCTTTAACTTCTTTAAGATAATTATATTAGCCTTTTTAAACTTTATTAAGTAATACCTAACCCTTAAATAAGCCTAGAATAAATATATAAAGCTAGGTAGTAGCTCCCTTTCTACTATCTTTAAAACCCTATTTAAGATCCTATCTACTCCTAGTACCTTATCTTATTTTAGCTTATTAATTACCTTATAAACTTCCTCCTTAATAACCTTTATATCTATTATTAGGGGTATATTATACTAAAACCCCTAGATATTACTTAGGTCTACCCTTAGGGGTAGGGGGAAGAAGGTCCCTTAAAGGACCTCTACCTTCTTTTAAAATAACTCTACCCTAAGGCCTTCTCTACCCCTCTTAAGGGTAGGGAACCTTAAGAGTTCCTAAGGTAGTATACTTCTTTCTTAGCCCTATTTAACTAGCTTTTAAAGTCTATTAAGTAATTAGGATACCTTATATACTCCCTTTTTAAAATAGAGCGCCTTTACTTTTTTTAATACCCTTCCCTTAATCTTCTAGGCCTCTTATTATACCTTTAGGCTCCTTTAGCTTCTCTTATAATTATATTTTATTCTAAGCTTTAATACTATCTTTATAACCTTTATATAATTAGAGTTTTAGAAGGATTTTACTTCTGCGGAGGGTTTTACTTATAATTCTACCTTCTTTATAATTCCTACTAGGCCTTAGAGTATCTTAGCTAGGTAGCTATCTATCTACTCCCTAGTTATTAGTTCCCCTTCTAGTAGTAAGTATTAAAGGGTGCCTACTTACCCCTCTACTTCCTTTAAGTCTACTATCTTTTATATCCTTTATAAGTATAAGACTACTACCTTTACTTTAAGGTTAACCTTAATATATATTAAGATATAATTAAATTTATAATAAAGGTTTAACCTAATATAATATTCTAATAGTATTTATTTAATAGCTTTTATTATAAATACTAGATTAATAATACTTTCTACTTTCCTTATCCTCTAAGTAATTATATCCTTTAATAGGGTAAACTCTATTTCCCTTTTCTTTATAATATCTATTAGTATATCTACTACTTTATAATATATATACCTACCCCTATTATTCTAGTTTAAGTAATAGAAGTTAAAGTCCCCTATTGATATATACTCTCTAAGTTAATTTAACTACTCCTTTACCCCTAATAATATAAAGGGGCTATTTATTAAGGTCCTAGATTCTAGGCTAGGGTTATATATATTATATATTTAGAGACTTATTAATATTTCTCCTTCCTTCTTTACAACTTATATCTCTAGGAAGTATAAGTCCCCTAATATAAATTTAACTCCCTACTTATTAATATTCTAGTACTTATTTATAAAGAAATATATCCTTATATCTCTTTTAATCTTATATATTAGGTAGAATACTCCCCTGCTTAAGTTATATATTAAGCCCGTCCTCTCTATATATAATAGTTCCTAGGTAGCTAGGATATCTATCTATTATACCTTTTTATCTTCTAGTAATATTATTATTATTATAGTCTACTCCTTTTATATATTATATTATAATAGTTTTATTATCCTTTATATCTTTATAAGGACCCTTATTAAATATCCCTTATAACTTCTATCCCTATATTAATTAGGGCCTTTTATACTAGTATATCCCTTAATATCTATTAGCCTATCTCCTTTACTTAGAGAGTAGTTAGTCTTCCTAGCCTATTTTATAATATTACTACTAGTAGTAGTATAGTTCCCTTTTCCCTTATATCCCCTTAAGGATCTATTTATATTATAACCTTATTAAGGTCTTTAAACCCTAATATAGGCTTCCTCTTCTTCCTTACTACTATTATTATCTACTCCCCTTAGGGCTACTTTAAGGTATCTTATTACTTATTTCCTTTTATAAAGCCCTTATATAATTTCTTCTTATTTTCTACTATCTTCTAATAGAGCTTATTTAACTCCCTTACTTTAATTATATACCCCTAGAAGGGTTTACCCGGTAACCGTCTATACTTAGTAATCGTCTAGCCTTATAAGGTTAGTACCCTATAAGACTACCCTAGAGTATTAGATTTTATAATTTCTAACTTTTTATAACCTAAATTTCTTAATAATACTATCTATTAATCTATTTAATATATCGAATATACCTCTACCGTCCCTTCCTCTATTATAAGAGGCTAAACTAGGTAGGGAAGATTATATAAAATTAGCCTACGTAGCCTAGGTTAAGGCTAGGGGACTAGGTAATAGAATCCTATTAATTATTAAAGTAGCTAAGCGATATAGTATATTAAAGAGTATACTCACTAATAGGATTAAGGGGAGTAAAATAGTTCCTACTACTTATAAAAGCTAGTAGCGACTTAGTCCTAGAGAAGAAGTAGCAATTCTAGCCTAGGTTCTCTATCTTTATGTATAGGGTTAGCTATTAAGGGTAGAGTAAGTACGGTCTATAATAAATAAAAATCTCCTTTTAAGAGATAATAAAACCCTAATTAAGGTTAATTAGCCTTAGAAATTTATATTATAATATCTAGAGGTAAAGATAACTTTTATTCTACTACTAGATAAAGAATATATTATAGCCTAGAATCCTAAAATTCTATTAGGCTAGTTTAATCTCTACCTACGAACTAAGATAATATATAAGGTAGATAAGAGGGATATCTATAATATAGATAAAAAAGGCTTTATAAAAGGGGTAATTATTAAGCTTAAGGTTATAATATCTAAGTATAAGAAGAAGAAGGCCTATATAATATAATATAGAAATTATAAATAGGTATCCCTTATTAAGTATATCTTAATAGATAGAAGGTCTCTACCCCCCTAGATTATTTTTAAAGGTAAAATAATCTAGAAGTCTTAGAAAGAAGCTCTTAAAGTAGGCGAAATTACTATTAGCGAGAATAGTTAGACTAATAATATAATTAGGTTTAAATAGCTTTAGAGGGGGTTTAATTAAGAGATATAAGGCTACTAAAAGGGGGAATATTAAATACTACTAGTTAATAGCTATACTTTATATATTATAACTATAGCGATTTAGTATTATATTAATTATAAAATTATTCTTCTTTACTTACTACTATATATAATATATCTTCTTTAGCTATTAGATATTAGTATCTTTTCCCCCTTAGTAATAGCCTATAAATCTTACGTCTAGCGAATTATATATCTAGGAGGAAGCTATTATATTAATAAGGTAGACTTTCTAGAGATCTATTTATAGCCTAGTATGAAGTAATAATATTAGTTACTATAAAGAAGGTATAAGTTATAGCGGGACTATTACTATTTAGACCTAAGTTAATTCTATAATATTTTCCTACGACCTAGCTATTATAATAGTATAATATTAAGATCTGTCCTACTATACCTCCTAAGGCTATAATTACCTTAATTAGCCCTAGCGGGAATTTTTACCTCGCCTTAATATTAGCTAATACTTTATATATATAATAAATCATATAGTATATTATATAGACTATAGTTAATATATAGTAACCTAATCTATTATATATCTTATAGAAGGTAGGTAAAGCGGCTATTTAAGTAATAGCTAAGTCTATTATCTAGGGCGTTACTAATATAGAACTAGTAGAACTTAATAGATAAAAATAATAGAAGTCTTATTACTTAAAGGGAAATTATAGAGCTACTAAATATATAAATAAAGTAGTACTTAAGGAATAATAGACTAATTAAGCTAATAAAGTATAGAAGGCCGTTATTACCTCCCTAAATAGACTTAGTTTATATATCTTTAACTTAAAGGAAAAGCCTATTCTAAAATTACGGCCTACTTTAAAGAAGAAGCTATTACCTCCTATTATTAGACTAGTAATAGTTACCCCTTTTAGGTTACTTATAACTACGTCCGCGATAGTAATACTAGATAGGATAGGAGTACCTCTAACCGCGATATAGGAGGTAATACTAAGTAAGGTAGACTATATAATTATTTAAATAACGACTAAGCGATTAAAAAGACTTATTATTAAGTTACTAATAAGGGTAATTATAGCGGAGTTAGAACGGGGGTTATAAAGATAAAATAGCTAGGAAGGATAGGAAGGATAGGTAACTAATAAGATTAGCTAATTAGGACAAGGTATATAGATAAGAAAACCTTATAAAGGATAATATAAATAGCTTTAAAAATAGTTATTTTATAGATTTATAGTAAGAAATAGATGTTTTAGACTATTATAGGGTAGGCTTATAAGGGACTAGCCCTATAAGGCTAGACGGTTACTAAGTATAAATAGTTACTAGGTGAACCCTTCTACTCCTAGGCTATATAACTATTCTTCTTATAATTATTATATCTCTTAATCTCCCCTTCTTTTACCTTATATTCCCTTAAGTTATACTTACTAGTATAGATTTTATATTATATTAAGCTCTTATAATATCCTATTATATACTTATACTACTAGTAGTTAAAGTATTATATTATAACCCTATTCCTCTCCTACCTCTTATACTTTAAAAGGTTATACCCCTTTATTAAGCTCTTTTTAATTACTTTATTTACTATCTCTAGTATAAGGAGCTCTAATAATAATAAGGCTCTCTCTTTCTCTACCTCTCCCTCTCTCCTCTCTTATATAACTACTTATAACTAGGCTACCCTTATAATCTTTAGCCTTAAGAGGTTCTTTTTATTTTATTAAATAATTACCTCCTTTACCTCCTTTTATCTCAATATATCTACCGCCTTCTTTAATACTTTATATATTATAACTAGGAAGGTCTATCTTAATACCTTTATTAACCTATATACTTTCCTTACCTAATTATTATTCTCCTCTAGCTCCTCCCTTACCTTTATCTCTATTATAAATAGTATTAAGTTATCTTTAACTAGATACTTTACTACTATAATCTCTTATATCCTTAAGAATATAATTATCTTAAACCTCTTAACTAGCTACTCCTTAATAAGCGCCCTTACTATTTCTCTCTTAATTCTATCTTTAATTTAGACTATTAAGGTCCTAGCCTTCCTATTATTTATTACTTTAAATCCCTTCCTTATAATATTACCTATTATTATTATAATAAATATCCCCCTAGGGCTTATATTACCTATTTTTATACCTATTAGGCTCTAGCTAGCTATCTACGCCTAGCTCCTTCTACTCCCTTATATCTTCCCTCCCTAGGATTACTCTTCTACTATTTTTTTAAATTTATATACCTCCTTAAGCTATTAATCTACCTTTATAATAAACTCCTTTATATATTTAAGCCCTACTCCTACTATCTATTCTACCTTATATATTATTCCTCCCTTTAACGCGTCTTATATAATTATTATAACTTCTAAGGCCTTTATTAATATTCTCTTGATATATATTCCTTTATCTTTAAATTCCTTCCCCCCTACTAGGCTCCCTAGCTCTTATACGGGTATCCCTCTTCTACTCCCTAGCCTACTACCTCTACTACCTCTACTACTTATACTTCCTCCCCCTATATTATATCCTAATATTAAGACTCGTCTTACTATATATTAAAGTAGATTTAGATCGTAAAATTTTATGCTTATAATAAGGCCTTAGCTAGTAGTATTATCTATTATATTTATAGAAATTATTTATAGAAATATATATATACGGATTTAGTACTTTATTAATATTATTTATTAATATTTCTAGGTATATAAGTTTACTTTTAGAACGGTGTATCTAGTATTAGTTTACTAATCTCCTTCTCTAGGAAGTAGTAGAAGGGAGTAAGAGGAGTATAATAGGGTAGTATAAGGGTATAGTAGATAGGAGCCTAAAATAAGGTATAGCTTAGGAGAGACCCTACGTAGCTAATAAGAGACCCTGAATAAGAGACCCCTTATAAAGTATACTTAATAAGGGCTCTAATAAATAAGTCTTTAGTATAAAAGTTATAGATATTATTTTAAAAAGTAATTTTCTTCGTAAAAGTAACTCTTAGAACCTTATTATTATTAAGTTATTATACTATAAAAGAAGAGTTATTATAAGGAATATATACTATATTAAGACCTTATATTAATAGTAGTAATTATAATACTTATATAACTTAATAATAATAAGGTATAATAGGGAGCTTATATAAAAGAAGTTATAAGGAAATACTACCCTTATATCTTTATTATAGATTATTAGTCTATAGACTTAACTTTAATAAGGTTATTTAAGGATATACGAAGGGGTCTCTCGTTCGGGGTCTCTTATTAGCTACACGGGGTCTCTCCTGAGCCGTACCCCTGAAATAGCTCCCCCAGCCTTCGGCTTAAGTTGCCCTCGTTGTCTTCACACCTCAAAGCCCCGCCCGCTGCCTAGCACCCACAGAATCCTTTGAGAGTTGCCTGGGTGCTGGCGCCCCGTCAGACGTGGGGGCTGCTGCATGATTGGCTATGCTTATCGGAGAGGCGAAATGAAGATTTACCGTTTGCGGTTAGCGGGCACTGATAGGCGCGTACCTTCGACAAGGGCCTGAGCTTGCTGAGGTAAGGGTTTTCTCTTCCCGCGCCTATTTCCTACTTCTACGCACTAACCGGCTACATCCTTCTGAAACAAAACGCATATCTAATCTCTTAAAGTCCAGGCCGTTATTACAGCATCACACCACTATGCCTGACAAAGATATTCAAGACTATAAGGTAAAGGAAGAGCTTCCGCAGCGCGAGAGATCTCGTCGCGAGATGTCTCGTCGTGAGGCTCATCGTGAAACCCTCGAAATGATTCAGGAGATGTCTACGCTTTTGGTTCGGTTTCCTTGAATCCTAAAAATATAGTCATACTAACTTTGATAACAGAACACTGGTCTTTCTCGTTCGCAATTAGCATGTTGCGTATCGTTAACAGAGAACGGAGTGAATCCTAAAGCTTTAGCGGTATGTATCTAACCTCAAGCAAAAGCGCTCTGGTGCTAACGCATGCCCTGCGTATTTAGAAAGTGATCAAGAGTTTAAGAGCTGAGAATCCAAAGAAAGAGACGAATTTCAAAGCTTCAGCGTGAGATGATTGCAGACGTTGGAGGTCACACGCTACCTAGTCATATACTTATCTAGATTTATTCAGAAAAGCCAGGTGACAATAGAGCGTTTGGGGGGGGGTTTACGCTACGGTCTAATTCTTCCTATCTCGAAAAACTCTAGGCTGGAGAGACTCAAAAGACTCTGTTACACCAAGTAATAACATAGTTCATAAGCGACTCGAACACCTCACCTTTCTACGTGTGAATTCACCTCGAGGTGCGATGGAATCGCGACCCCGCCCTCTATCGTCTTTAACTGAAGCTCGTGTGGTTCTTGTCCTCTAAGCTCTTAGCAAAGATGCGTCGTTAAGCCTTAGAAGCGCTGCGCAGCATTCCGCGAAGCACTCTCCAATCGACGCACCGGATTGAGGTCGAAATGCGATTCTGCTGCCTGATAGATGAAGCTCACTACCTCCAAGGAATTCGCGATAGTCCACCACGTACTCGATCTAGATTTACGCGGATTTCCACTCATGAAGGTTATGGCAGCTCGTGGTTATAGATACCTACAGGCGCGGGAGGCCTAAGCTACTCTAGCCAGGCAATCGGATCTGGACAATGGTGATCCAGGGCGTTGGTGCGCTGGATAACGCGATACCCCGCGATTGGATTATCGAGGTCAGCAAGAGCGGCTGGACCACAGATACCCATAGCACTGTGTGCTCTAGCACTTCAATCAACATACGAAGACCCGGACGATCGGAACACCTCGGCTTTTCCTGTATTGACGGCCACGAGAGCTCCCAGTCGATTGGAATTCCAGGATCTCCGCACCAAGGAGAAGATCGTCACCCTCTGCATACTACCACACTCGTCGCATCTACTCCAGCCACTTGACGTGGGCTGCTTTGCACCATTGAAGCGCGCATATGGTAGCGAGATCTCAAACCTGCCGCGATAGTCCACCACACATGTCGCCAAGATGGACTTCCTTGCCGCATTCGAGTCAACCTTTCTAAGGCTTTCGCCGAGGACAACATCTGTAGAAGTTTCCGAGGCGCTGCGCCTGTCCCATTCAATCCAGATGTGGTGATATCGCAACTCAATATGCGGCTTCACATACCTAGTCCGCCGGCGCCTGATACCGTTCCATAGCAGACACCATACAACGCAAGCGATCTACAATCGCAATCCACGCCGCTTCAGGAACGTATTTACACGCACCAGGGTTCTTCTCTAACTTCCATCATCGATTCGCTCAATTAGGTTACAAAAGGCGCCAAGATGATGGCACATTCGGCGCTCCTATTTCGCCATCAAGTTTCTCTTCACGAGGTAACTGAGGCGGCTACAAAGCGCAGGAGCCGGAAGAGAAGGTATTTCCAGAGGAAAGGGCATTGACAATTGTGGTCGGCACTTAACTGGCCGCTCCACGGGGGGTGGCGACGAAGAATCTGGAAAGGGGCCTAGAAAGAGAATCTGCGTGGATAGAGACAACCCGCCACAGTGCCACGGTGGCCTGGCTTCAAAGGCTTGACCCGGCCTTGAGGGGGGTGGGGGGTCCGAGTCGCTTATTAATTATTCACTTCCTTCCTTCATATTACTCAATCAATAACATTGACCCAGGTAAGATCTTAATCTGGAAGTCGTATATATAACCTCAAGTGCTGCTTCTGTGATCACAGTTGCTACCTCGCCCTCGATGCTTTGATGGACTATTATTTCTGGCTTCTTTCTGTACGTAGATAGGGGCGAAATTTTCTGGGGGCAGGTACATCAAGAAGGCTCTTTCGTGCGACGCGAGGGGGTTCCTGATGACTCATTGCGTAAGTATTTGTTTAGTAAGGGATGCATTCCAAGACATATCGCAGTGGCGTTGACAGATACTGAAACTACCTTGTTCAAGGAGCAATATTGGCTGAATTACTCAATTTGCCTCTTAGCCCTCAACCTGCTATGCTTGACGTAGTACGAAAGCAATTCTCGGTCTTCGTCCACACAGTCACCGCTTTTGTCATGCGAAACGCCACCGCAATGGAGCCTATTTTGATCTATGTGGGCTAGATACACGGTCCTCAAGCAGAGGGAGTGGTGGGTACAACATTATCAATCAGACTTCTGTCAAATGCTAAAACTCATTGAGGATATATCAATATCCCCTGAAATTATTTCGACTTGGAAACCATCCGAAAGGCATTGTTTCGGCCAAGCACATTACTCAGTCTGCCTTTCAGATATGTTGTTACCTGATGTATCATTTAGTCAACTGTTATAATAAAACCATCTTAGATTGACTATTCCTTGAGGTTCCTTTGACTTCAAGCAAGGAATGACTGACTGCTGGCCTTGTCCATAGACAATCTTCAAGATGTGTAAGCAAATTGTAATGATGCCACTGACGACTTAAACGGCTTCTGAAGCTCAAGCCGTATCTCTTCCTGTCGATTGATTGAGACTTTTTTTAGTAAGCAATATGATATCGTTAGCTGATACCTCATGATTAGTGCCTAGTGTCTTGACGGAAACAGTAAATCTGACCTACAAACGCCGGATTAGCTCATTTGTTTTCTCAGTCGGTGATCAAGACTTGTCGTGCATATCTTGTCATCCTTGCATTCTCTGCGATAGTGACTAGCCCGGAACGTTACTTGGGTATTTCCTTTTGCCATTCACCAAATCTACGCGGATGTGTAACATCGAGTATCCCATATCTCGGGGACTTTGGCATCCGGGCCTTGATAGTACCCTGAAACGGATGCCTTGCCAAGATATGGGATAGTCTGGCCTCCTTTGTCAGTGGTAAGGTTGTGATTCAGCTTTGTTCAGGCACGACGGTCATGTCATACCACTCGAGTAACGATGGGTCCTGTTCACATAATTTCCATATACAATGATTGATTATTAGCGCGTAGTATATAGAGAAGAGAGCGCCAAATAGTTATTACTATTGGTTGCTGATCCCAGCCATAATGATATATATAAGGTCCTAATCCGTGTATACATACCTTACATTCATGCTAGACTTAGTCCAACTCCTGTGCTCCAAATAGGAACGATCCGAAGGCTTTGTTGGTGTTTGATGTATTGCTCACGAATCCAGAGTTTCCACCAAGCCATCATAGGAATGATGGCCAGAAGTTTTCAGAGTCCATATTCAGACAGCCATATCTTGGAGATTCATCACTGCAAAGCGGCCTGGAGTCGAAATTTTCGCAGGCGGTAGCTGTTCCGCGTATGAAGCCTTTGAGAGAGTTCGGAGGTTCATGAAATTTTTCAAGTTAAGTCTAAACCTAAGTGGTTCGCTGGGATCATCAACAGATCAGGTCAACTGGCCTGCGATAGGAGTGCTAGTTGCCTCTAAACGGATATCGGAGATAGCATCTTAGTGCAAATGGTATTTGTAGAAGCTAGTGTCCATCGTTCGGCCATGATTTGTGGTATCGTGAACTATACTCGAGGTCATATCGTGGGTATTGTTAAGAAATAGGGCGATTATTGCATAACTCATCATTCTTCCGACTCCAAGCCACATTCTTCCCTTACCCTTACCTTATGATTATCCAAAGCCTTGCATACTATTCACCTCGAACATGGAATGCTGGAGCCTCCTGGACCTCGAAACACAATATATCAAGCTCAAGCGAATGACATCATACCAATACCGTTTCATCACTGGAATGCCAGCGTTCCGTGGAAGGGATGCGTACGATACCTCACTCTTGAGCTGTCTAGGCCACGGAAAGGTCGAGGGTATTAGCGCGAGATCCGACCATCAATCAGTTGCCTGCTTCCCTCCTCGAGCGCGAAAAAACTCCACTTTCACACCCTCCCATCCGTTCTTGCGCCATAAGTACTCTGCTTCCTTCTTCTTCAATGCATAGTCGTGGTAAAGGTCTCCGAATTCTTGTATGACAAGCCAACGTGGAAATGAAGGGTCGTGTTGTCTAAAGCAGCTGATCCGTAGATATTCATCGAGCGATGTCATGAAGGCGTACTGCCGGTACATTTGGATGAAATCCTCGTCTGATTTCGTTGAGGGAATTTGATAGATCAGGAGTCTGGTGGCTAGCGACAATGATACTGGGAAATGGGGGAAAGATAAGTTGGCGTGGTATGGAAAGCAAGGAAGGATAGGGAGAAGGGAGTGAACATACGGGGTGTCGCAAGGAACGTTTCATGGGCTTCGGAATACGTGGGCGGCGGGTTGTCGTTTGGTATGTCTATGCTTTCGTAGAGTCTTAGAACTGCGCCTTTGGCGCATTCATCCTGGTCTGCCTTGATCCAGGCATTGACCGCGTCATCAGTGAAAAAGTCCATTTCGTGATCATAGTACGGGTCATAATCTGGCAAGTTCTTCAGATCTAATCCATCAAAGTCGAAATCATACCCGTCGTTGATAGTCTCTGACTCATCATCTGGAGGGCCAGGTAGACCGGAAGGCATAAGGACTGGTTGCAGCTCAGGTGGTAGATCTGGGCCATCAGGGGTCTCTTCTACCGGAGGCTCATGATATGCTTCCGCTTCGAGTTCAGCATCGATCGAGTCTCTCGATTGGGGTGGCAACGGGTGCAGCTGGGCGGCCTGAGTTCTCGTTTTTGCGAGGTCGTCGAAGAGTGATAGAGCAAGGCCACGTGGCGCGGTTTGCGAGCGGTAGTAGATAATATCGTACAGTTGAAGTTGTCGAGTGGTCTCTCTCATCACTTTCTTCACCGCCAAGCTTGCCGGTGCATTAGGATGCAAATCGAGCGGCCTCGACGATACATACAAGAGGCCAGTTGCCATATTGCGAGACCTCTGGGAATGGGAATGAGAACTGCCAACTTGGAGACGAAAAGGGAGATGAAAGTTGGAGGGATGGGGGGGCACGCCGGCACAGTGACGCAGTAATTTCATTGATTGTACAGGACAGGCAGCATTCCACATGGGTCTAAAAGCAATGAAATGTTTTCAGCTTCAGGCAGAAACAGAGGCGCAGGTATAATATCATTTTATAACATTGACAACGAAGGATCTCCGCTGTGGCGGGCTCAATCCCTCGGACGTACGATTGGCTACAATATGGCCGCCAAGTCCCTTCGGGCTAGTCAAGCTAACTCTCCCAAATTAGTTAGCGCGACAGGGACTTTCTTGGAGAGGACATACAGTCGAGTCGGGCTATAACGATATGTCATTTGCACGAGGGGATATCGTTAAGAAGGGGATATCGTAATGCCTAGTTTAGCGGAGTCTTACCGCAAGCTGCGTAGTCAGCGACGCTAGCCTTAAGGGGCTTAGCGACTTGCCCGCCAGCGAGCGGACTAGTAGCTCTAAGGCCCTAGGAGGTAGAGTCTGCTGCAGAATATCGGTGTATACAGCGAAATGCTATAACGATATACACCAAAGATTCCTAGAAACCTAACGATAATCGTTATATCGCGAATATCGTTATTCTACATCAAAAATAATCAAATGCACGGATAAATATCGTTACTTACCGGATATCGTTATAACTAATATCGTTATAGCCCGACTCGACTGTACTACCTATAATCTCTGTCACGCTAACAAGTAACCTGCCGGACACACCACCGTGCCACAGTAAGCAAGCGGGTTTCAAAATAATACGGACACATTTCCCTCCCAAAGTGTCCGAATTTCTGAAACCCGGTAAGGTACCTACTACGTTGCAAGGGGTTTGAATGTAACTTTTATATACATACTAGTCTAGCCAGATGTATGTTTCATGTAGACTGTAATAATCTAAATAGGAAAATTACAGGAGTAGGCTATATAGGTAGAGAAGCTTCCAGAAATATCAATCGTAATTTTGCTAGCGTCTACTAAGACGGGATATTTACTATGTACTCTTAGTAATTTAGTAGAGACAGAAATGAATAGTAACGTTCTTAGTAGGTAGGAAGGATAATAGATTCTCCTAGAGGAAGACTACAGCTATCTACTACCTACTTACTAAGCTATTAACCGGCTATTAACGGAAGCTAGGAGTACCTTCTAATAACTACTAAAAATAAGATAAAAGCCCTAGCGACCTAATATTTATAATACCTTACTATTATAACCTATATCTATTAATTATAACGTAGTATAATAAGGCTAAGCCTATACTTATATTAGTCTAAAGTAAGCCCTTATAAGTAATTAAGTAAATATATACCGGATAAACCTATTAAGTAACCCTATATTAAGTAACTCTAGAACGTCTTAAACGGCGAACTATCTATTAAGGTAGAAGAGGTATATTTAAATAGCTTTTATAAGATACCTAGTTTAAGGGGTATACTACTTTAAGTAGTTACTATAAAACGTCCCCCTTATTAGTCTATTATTAAGCTATTATAATATAAATAACTAATTATATAATCCCTTATACCTATCTATCTTAAATAGCTTACGCTAGCGAGGTCTTAACTTTATAATACTACCTAGCTTCTAATATACTATTACTATATTACCGATACAGTAAACTACCTAGCGTACTCCCCTATTATAGTAAGCCGCTTCCTTATCTTTTTAGTAATTAGATACTTTTATAATAATATTATAAACCTTAGTATAATATTAGAGATACTTATAAATAATCTAGGTATAATAAAGAGGATTATTTAACTTAGTAACTTATAACTAAATATTATAACCTAGTAAAGTAAGTAAAGTTACTATAAGAGTAGATATTTCCTAGACTAACCTAAAGAGAATAGCTAAGGGTAAGTAACTAAGGTAGTTAATAATCCGGGAGTTAATAATACTAGTAGCCTTTAGTAATTACTAATCCTACTCTATACTAATTTAAGAGGGGGAGTCCTTATAAAGTACCTCTTTAAAGACCTTATTAGATACCTCTATTATACCTATACTTATAGAAGTACCTAACGGGTTATAGTTAATAGTAATACCTTCCTAATAGAGGAACTTATAAAGCTTAGTATTATTAAAGTACTACCCGGAATTATAATAGAATATATAAGGCTTCTAGTATATAATAAAGGTAAGCTTTAAATACTAAATAATATCTTTAATATTAGCTATTTTATAAGTAAAAGGAATTATAAAACGGCTTATATAGTAAACTATTACTAGTATATGTTTTATACTAGTACTAGTAACTTTAAGAGGGCCGATAAAGTCTATACCTATTAGCTAGAATAGAAATATAACCCTTATAAGGTATAGTAGTTAAGATTAAGTAGCTAGACTATATTTAATATACTCTAAGTAACTACTAATATACCTTTTAATATCCTAGGATTAACCTAGCTAGTAGTTACTATAAAGGCGTACTTATATACTAGTCTTAGCCTAATAGCTATTATTATTATATACTTTAATAAGTACTAGGAGAGCTTTACTTTTAGGGATATAGGGGAGGTAAACCCTATAATAATAAACCTAGAGAATATTATTAATTAATTAGTAGTTAAAAGTACGACGTATAAGTACTATAGTAGGTAAAGTAAGTACTCTAGTAAGAAAGCGAGTAATTTTACTAAACTAGGTAGAGTCTAGATATATACTTAACTAACTAGTTACTTAAGCTTTAATAAGACTAGATAAGTAGATAGCCTTAAGAGTAAAAGCTAAAATACTATTTAATATCCCCTAATTAATAACCTCTTTTATACCTTTTTTATCTAATAATTTTAAGGACTTAAACCCGTCCTTACTATCTTTCTAGATCTATTTTAGACCTTAGTCTAATAGGAGCTTATAAGCTTTAATAATAGTAGGTAATTTAGTATAATCTAAGTTATAAAATAAGGTCCTTAATAGCCTATTAGCTACCTTATTCCTTAGGCCTAGAATATATATAATAGAGAGATTTAACTAATAAAGAATATTAGCCTAATTATTATAAATCCCTTTATAAAGATCTAACTTTAAGAAATAAGTTAGAGGCTTATAGTTAGTATATACTACAGCTAGTAGGTAAGGGTATTTATATAGGTAATTATACTTCTTAGTAAATATAATAACTACATATAGTTTATACTTATATATTAGGTACCTTCTTTAAGAAGTACTAAAGGGGAAGGAGTTATAAAGTATTAAGACTTTAACTAATACTTTAGTAGCTAGAATATTTACTTCCTTAGTATTATAAAACTAGGTAATAGCTAGTCTTATAGTAAACCTAGATATATTAGTATAAAAGTAGCTTTTAGTAGATAAGTCTAACCTATATATAGCGGACTTTATAGTATACTTAATTTTTAGTATTTTAAAAGATAACTATTCTAACTAGGACTACCTTTATAAAACCTTTCTAATTAATTAAGATAACGGCCGACCTATCTTAGAGAAGTTATAGACCTAATAACATATAATACTAATAGTACCTATAAATACCCTTACCCTAGATAGGTTTAAAGGTATTAGCTATTATATAATCTTTACTATATATTCCTCCCGTATATATACTAGTCTATTAATAGAATATATAATACTAAGGGCCTTAATTAAGCTAGTAAGTAGATAGAGCTTCTAAAATAATAGTAGTAAACGCGCCTACTTAATTCTTAGAAAGAAATAATCTTATAAGAAGGTAAACTAATTATTAAAGTCCTTAAATCCCTTAAAGAAATCGTTTATATAAAATATTAAAGGAGGCGGGGTATCTAGATCTAGTAAATATAATAATAATAGTTCTAGTAATAATAGTAGGATATAGCTAAAAGCTTAATATACTAGTTTAGTTATTATAAATCTAGTAGACTTAGAACCCTATTATATTCTTATAAGTTAGATTTAACTTATACCTAATATTATAAAGGTAAAATAGTATTAATCTTTAGGATATAATAGAATAGTAAGGTAAGTATACTTTAGATTAGCTAAAAATAAGTAATTATAATAAGGATTTAATAAGTAATTATAAACCTTTAAACTAAGTTTTAAATATAATCCTAGAAGTAACTTATTAATATAAGAATAATTTAGAGTTATTCTTAGCTTATCTTTAGGTATTAAGTTATCTACCTTATTAATTATAACTATATAGGTATTCTATTCTAATAGTTAATTATTAGCTAGTTTAGTAAGTTTATAAACTCCCCTTATAAGACTATCTTAAATAAGTTTCTATAACTACTATTTAGTATAGGGTAGCTACCGCTTTTAAGACCTAGCTAAAGCTAGGTAAATCCTAGGTATAATCCTAACCTAATAAGTAATAAGATTAATATATAAAAGGTTTATAAGATCCTCCTAATTTAAGTAGTAATATTACTATAAAAGCTAGAGTACTTAAAGCCTATTTACTTTAGTAGGAATAATAGACTTAAGGATATAGTCTAATCCTAGCTTAGTAGCCTAGTATTCTAGTTTAAGTAATTTAGGATAGCTCTTAGGTTATAAGGTAGGATAAAGAACTTATTTACTTAAGAAAGGATTTTTCCTAGCTATTATAAGTAGAAATAGAAGTATTAAAGTACTTAAGGTACTAAAGTAAGCGGCTAACTAACCTAGCTTACTAATTAAGTAGTATACTAGAGGAGGTTTAAACTAATATAAAGAGCCCTTATTTACTTAAGACTTAGAGCGGATATCCTAGGGTAGAGGAGGTAGATATCCTAGCCTTTTTAAGTTATATTAAGGACTTAATAAAAAGCTTACTTAAATAGGTCTTTAATATTAAAAAGGTTATCGCCTAAATTACTACTATTAGATAAGTTAGTTAAAGTATTATTATCTACTTCCTTAGCTTTACTAGGAATAGTAATTATAAACTTTAGATATATAAGAAGGTTATAGTTATTATAAAATACTAATTTAAGGCCTACTACCTTATATACCTTCTCTCCTATTAAGGTATTATTAACTATTATTTTTAATTATTAAACTAATATAATAGTATCTACTAAATAGAGCTAAAGGATACCTAGGATTAGACTTAGGTATTTAGTCTTACTAGATAAGGTATAAGAGATAATATAAGGTATACTAAAGTAGTAGATATTATACTAGATTCCTTAAATTAAAATTAATAACTAAATCTAGAAATATAAGATAGTATTATAATAGTTAGTTATATATATAAATAGACCTTTAAAGCTAATATCTACTAATAAGTTCTTTTAAAGCCTAATTTACTAAACTAACCTATTAGAAATAATATTTATATCTAAACCTTAATCTACTTAAATATATATCTTATTAAGAGAGACCTTAAATCTATTAAATTTCTTTATAATATAAGGGATTTAAAAGGCCTTATTAACCCTAATTATTATACTAAGAAATTTAGTATAATACTACCTCTTAGAAGTAAGGATATTAAATACTAGACTATATAGTAATAATTAGGCTAATAAAATAGTACCTTAAGTACTCTAATCTTACTAGTACTATTAGGGCGCTTAGTCTTATAAACTAGGTCCTTAATTTATATCTATCTAAGGTAGGGGGACTTATATGTCTTATAAAGGTAGTATACCTAATATTATTAGAGGTCCTTAATTAGCTAGAAGCTATACTTATATAAGCTAGAATATTTAAGGTATAAGCTAGGCTTATAAAAGCGTGGCCGGTATCTATAAGTACTATTAGAAGCTACTACTAAATTACTAGAACTAAGGGAACTAGACTTATTAAGGTTAGAACTGCTAATTATATAAGGAATTAAACTAAGGAACTAATTAAGGATCTACTTAGCCTTAGGGTTAGGGTTATTAGGGGGGCTTAGGAGCCTTAGGCCTAGAGACTTAAGTATATAGATATTTAAGCTCTTTATATACCGCCGGTAACTAAGTAATAAGATCTATCTATATAATATCTACTTTATTATTCTAGAGGACTTAATAAATAGATACTAGAGAATTATACCTATTATATAACTCGTTAAATATACCTACTAATAGTAGTAGTTCTACTTTCTTTCTAATACGCTTTTTACCCTTCTTCTTATTATAATTATTAGATATTATCTAATTATTATTTAGCTACTAAGCTAGGTTTTAATTACGCTAGGTTTATTAAGCTTATTAAGGCCTATCTTAAGGTAGCTAGGTAGGCTATTAAGTAGCTAGTTAAGAAGGTAGTTAAGCGGGTTACTAAGTAGGTTACTAAGTAGTTTACTAAGTAGGTTACTAAGTAGGTTACTAAGATAGTTATTAAGATAGTCTAGCTTCTAGGTTCTCTTCTATATAAAGTCTTTTATTTAGACTAGATCCCTTACTAAGGTTTACTTTAGTAGCCTTAGAGCTAGGATAGTCTTATACTAGCCTAATAACTCTAAAGGTAATTAAATTAATATAAGGAGAATCTAGATAAGATAATATAGGTATTAGGATAAATAAACTAGAGCTTTTAAATAAGGGTAGATAGCTTTTATAAGGTTAGAGGTTATTATTATACTTATTAAAACTAATAGATATAAAGTTTACTTAGGGATTATCTCTAAAGATAATACTTCTTAACTAGGATTATTCCTAAATAAGTAGGATATAGCTATTATATTCCCTAGAGCTATATCTTATATTATTATATTTAATATAGAGTTTACTATCTTTTTTAATTAATTATACCCTTAAACTATTAATCTAAGGATTCTTAGAACTTAAGTAGTCTAGGAGCTCTTAAAGGGTAGGCTAATATCTATAATTACTTAGTCTTAATAGACCTAGTCTATTACCTATATTAGTAACGTTAGGATCCTAAGTTAATAGATAATACTTAGACTAATATAAAGCTTACTATAATAATACCTACTATTATATAAACTTATTAGACTTATCTAAGAAGTCTTAGTAGGCTTAGCTATAAATAGCTACTAGCGCTAGGATCTAACTTAGTAAGTCTAAATAGAAGGACTATTAAGGGGCTTAATTACGATTATAATTTACTTTTATAGTATAAAAGGAGGTAAGTAGAGCCTTAATTTAACTCTTAAGTAAGTTTTATTAAATTAAGGACTTATAGAAATAAAGTTTATCTATCTTTACTTCTTTATTATATAGTTTCTAAAGCTCTAGATTAGTACGCTAGGCTTCTTCTACTAGCTAGTAAATATTATAGAGGGATTAGTTATTAGAGGCTATACCTTATATTACTTCTTTATAAATCTTATTATTATTAAGGCCCTTAATAAAGGTATAAAGGATAGTATCTAATATAGCTACTTTAAGCGGCGTAAAGGTAATAGAGCTTAGAGTTAAAGTAGGTTAATTCTTAGCCCCTACTCTTTATATAAGATTAAGAACCCTTTTATAATATAAATTTAGAGGCTTATTAAGCTTCTAATAAAGTTTAGCTACTTTAATATTAAAGGGGATAGGAGTAACTTTTATAACTTTACTTAGGAAGTATTTATAAAGAAGGGAATAGAAGTAGGTAATAGTCTTAGTAGAGGGGTTCTTATTAGTAAGTAAATAAATTACTTTAGGGTAAGACTCTAACTATTTTATAGTATTATCTACTAGGAGTATACTAAGTAAGTTTAAGTATTTAATAGGTAGTATAACTCTATCTTACTTATACCCTAATATTTTATAATTAAACTTTTTAAGCTATCTTATAACTAATAAGGTACCTAAAAAGGTACTATAGAATACGAAGGTTAGACTAATCTATAGATAGGTTATAGTAATAGGGCTTATTAGGGTAAGGGTAGAGTTACTTAATAGTAATAGTAATAGTAGGGTATTCCTAAATAGTAATAACTCTAGATCTAGGCTATTAAGCTTAAGGAGAAGACTAAGCTCTTATAATAGGTTTACTAGCTTTAATAGCTAATTCTTATAAAGTAAAATAAAAGATAGTAGAGGTAGTAAGGGGAATAGTAAAGGTAATTATAATAATAAGGTCCTTACTATATAGATAAATAAATAATAACTATAATAATAATAATTAATCTCTTCTAAGGCCTTAATATATTACACTATAGTCGCTAGAAATAAATAGTAACGTTCTTAGTAGGTAGGAAGGATAATGGATTCTCCTAGAGGGAGACTGCAGCTATCTACTACCTGCTTACTAAGCTATTGACCGGCTATTGACGGAAGCCAGGAGCACCTTCCGACAGAGACCATAGTAGTCAGTACAGCTAGCCCAAAGCGGCTTAGCCATAAAGATCAGCCTCACGTTTGAGACTGCAATAAACATCAAATGGTTGGGGGAATATATAGGTTCGGGGCGCTGGGTCAATGGTCTCAATCCTGCAGATCTATGTACGAGATTGATGTAACTCAACGGAAGATTCCGCGGAAATGTCTGTCCACTACCAACACCAAGCCTAGTATATGATGAATAGTTGATGGAACGGTTGATTGTCTAGCTATGGACACGTTGGCTATTTGTAGTCCATGCCAAGCATATAGGGCTGATACTGAAATCCAACAGTATATGCCAGACCTTCGAAACGTATCAATAACATTGCGCGCCGTTCAGTCAGGGTTTCAACGAACTCAGCATCATGAACATGGGCCCAAAAGCGCAGAAGATGGGGAGGATCGATAACTTGCGCACGCCTGCGCCTCAGACTGGGGCGTCATGCTGCAGGTATACCAGTACAAGGGAGTGCAAATTTGTGTTGTAGGCAAAGGGATTATCATCGTCAGAGTGTTTTTGCTGTCTTCTGATATTGTCGTGCCACTGTAGGAGCTGTCAAGGAGCAAGAAGAAAGGGGGCAAAGGCCCCCTGCATATATTAATTCATGCGCGATTTAACATGCCCCTTATCATCGCGGTGCCACTTCAGCAGCTATATCTGGCCCAGGACATGAGACGGATCGGCTGACGTACATAATCTATTCTTCACAGACAAATGACGAGTTATTCATCCCAATCAAGCAAAGATTCCCAGGAGTCTAAGAACAGGTCGGTGTTTCGTGTGCAGCCTGAACCCCAAACTACTTTAAGATCTTTGGGAAACGATCTATTCCAGGAAATACAATGGTCTGCAGACTCATGACGGGATTCACACGAAGCCAACGAAGCTCTAGGTCTATTCCAAAGGCCGGACTATGTTTCATAACGTTTGTACCTGCCTGCTCTGGATTGCGAGGGTCATGCACAAGCTCGGCGATGCAAAGGAGCAAATAAAAGGATTCTGCAGCATGTATAGGGTTATGTCTACGCTGAGCAGAAGGAACGCTAGTTGATCTTGGTCTTCACTGCCTTCTTCAAAGGTCTCGACACGAGATGTTATTGGTGTTCATTTAGGATCGAATGACCAAGGATCTATAGGAATATTAAGGCTACCAATACGATTCGAAAGGTCTCAAGAATCTGATCACGGCTATATTGATTCACCAGGACATGTTTCGTCCACAGTTGTTGGCATTGGCAGTGCCCACTCCCATGTGGCGAAATCGAAGCACCTGAGGACAGCAGGAGTAGCACTGCCGTCATCTTCTCGAGGTGAATATGTATAAGTATGGATCGGAATCGCTCATTACATCCATCATAAAATCAGAGACTTCGTCTGCGACGAAAGATAGCCCCTTGAACCCTGGATCAGAATCGCTCAACTCATCCATGATACGACTTTGCCTGTGACGAACAACAATCCCTTAAGCCCCTGATCAGAATCGCTCAATTTATCCATCATAAGACCTTGTCTGCGACGAAGAACTACCCCTCGGATCCTGAACAACTTCATCGATAACGATAAAATTTTAATAAAGGTTTCAGCAAGTATATATATATATATATCATTTGACTAAACATGCATATACTTTGGCGAGCATTTCCCGTCCTCGCACTACTGAGCCTTCCACATATGGTTCACTCAACGCCAACCCCGGAGGGCAACACCTTGGCCATTCGCGGAGATCCCGACCTACCAAAAGAATTACAGCCAGTATTGAAGGACGACCATCTACCGGATGGAGATCCTAAGGATGCAATCCAAGATACCGACTTCGATATCACCCTCGATGAATTGAAAGATTGTGAAGACTTTGATCCCGATGGAGGCGATTCTGGGTCCAAATCACGCCTTCGTAAACGGAAAAGCCGCTCAGGCACTGTTAGAGCACTTAGGAATGTATATTACAAAGGTACGATTCCGTCATCCTCCCCTTTCCCTAACCTTTGATGGGGCCATTGCTCACATCCTGTGTCTAGGTAAGAGGTATAAAGAGGCTTTTATAGCGTCACCGGATAAGCGCTTTATCTTTCTCAAGTCGAAAGGCGCTAGAAGCAAGAAGAATCCTGTGGGAACGTATGAGACCTCCAAAGAAATTCCAAAGAATTCCAAAAAGGAGTGGTATCTACAATGGCAGCCTGATCATGTCTGCGACTTGGGAATCTTTACGCAGCTTGCCCGTTTGGACACGCCTAAAGGTATCAAAGAAGCAGCATGGACAGAGGTACAAGATGGTATATTTGGAGAGACGCCATCAGTATGTCTCAGGCTTTCAAACAGCAAGGGTAACGCTAATGCCGAGACTTCGATAGAACGGCGGGAACCCGAGCGCAAACGACAACACCAAAATTCTAGGCCAGTTGCTGAGTAAGTTACTACTGTAATCCTCCAAAGCCTCTACTCAATCTTCTTCACAGACAGTCCCCAAAATATTCGAGGAATGTCGGCTGAGATGAACGCGGCGAAGAGCAAATTGATGAGTTGGGTCTACTCTTCCAGCACTGTAAGTAAAATGCGTCCCACAAGGTATACTACCAATTTGACGCGTTGAGCTAGGATACACCGGCTTTTTACAAGAAAGTCCACCGCAGCGCTGCTTGGGGAATGTATAGGCACCTGGTCAGAACCAAGGATCAGTTCGACGATACCATGAAGAAAGCATCCACAGCGATCAAGGACTTTATAAAAGACGACGACGAAAGCGCAAAGGCCATCGAGAAATACTTCAATGAAGAAGGGTCGAAATTTCTGAAAAAGGGCGTCGACCAACTGGCAACGGCCTTCAAGGATCCCCCACCCGAAGACTCAAAGAAGAGCATCTTCAAGGTCGACGACTGCCCCAACACCGCCGATTCCCCCGATGATCCCGACGCCAAGACCAACAACGCCCCCAATCCTACACCAGTTGCCGCCACTCCCACACCAGTCGCGCCCACCCCTTCACCAGTGACCGACAGCTGCGATGTCTCGTACAAAGTTGCCTTCGACACCTACGAGATTCGCGGCAAGAACTTCGATGAAGCCAAACTGGGCAAGGACGGGTCCGGACTCAAGGAACAGCTCGAAGGCTGCGCCCTTATTACGTTTCATTTCGAACAGACGCCCAACGATCCCAGATTCACGTGGTATGCTAGCGGGCGCACTGGCGCTACACAAAAGAAATGTATCGGTCATGCACTTGAGAGTGCTGGCGGCATCGACGTAGGCAACTGCCATGGTGCTGGCTAAGATGACGGTGCCGAGTACGGTTGGCGATCCCATGGTGGTCCTCGGATCACGTCGGCTTCTCGCAAGCCAGGTCGCTATCGATGTTGCGCCTGTCATGCCTGATATGTCCAATCTCATCTGTCTTTATCAATCACCTTGTTTTGGATTTCGTTGGAAAGCATGGTGCTGGTAGCCTATGTAAGATGGCGATGAGTGGCGCGATGTACTAGCTACGCCTTGGTTGTACTATCCCTGTCTTGTTTGATTTCGTCCTGTATTACCTGTCTTGATTTAAACTGTCTTTATCATCGTCTGGTCTTGTTTACCATTGAAAGAGACCGGTTGCTGGCAGCCTATCATGAGTAGTAGTGTAAGATAGTGGGTGGCATTGAATGCACGTTAATATATATCTTGACACTCAAACTCCCCATTTCCTATGCTATACTTTAACTTTCTTCGTGAAACATAACATCACCATCACCATCAATCTCCCCTATCAAACTTCAATCAAATTCCCCATACTAGTCTCCGAAGCACGCTATCAGTCTCATTAGAATCCTAGGGGAAAACACGTCTAGGTAAGGTGTTAGAGGATCATAAACAAGAGGGGGCAAAGATCCAACAGTATCCCTACGATATAATAGAACTAGTGAGGACATAGTAGCGTATGATCTCAATTAGAAGTCCAACAATCCATAGATCATGTACTTTCCCCCACACCCCCAGAATCCGCAGCCATTAGCCACCACCTTACAACATCACCATCGCCACCTAATACACCTCAAATCTACATAAGCTTTGTAACCCTTCGACAACTAAAATCCCAATTCCCATCACCAAACCCTCCCTTCCCTTCCAATCACTCCACCCTACAACATACACCCTCAAATCACGCCGAAACATCCCACACAATACCAACAAACCTAAAATTCCTACACCACCATAACCCTCATTCCTAATACAAATCTCTTCAATCCATGATACAAAACACTAACATCCAAAAATCACCACCACAATTTCAACTCCAGCCATCAACCCTCTCACTCCAAAACATAGTATCTATTCAACCGAGGACGTATCTAGACGACAGCGAAGTAAAGAATAGCATCGTTATCGAGTATATCTAGAAAACATCTCCTCTAACTTCCAAAGAACTAAACCCCTCAGAGACTTACGGAAATTACTATACCCAGCCACAAGCGAAGCATAGATCAGAGTACCTTACCCATTCCTATCCTAAGATCAACATTAACCCATCGTCTTTAAACCAAAACAAATGCTGATTCTATACAAAATGATCATTTACTACCCATCTTCCCACACCAAACCGTCCATCTACCTATCCTTCCATCCCCCCAATCACCAATTGCCTCCCACACCCACACCCAACCCATCGCATCTCCCCTCCTTCCCCTCCCAACCTTCCACCTACTGCCCACCACTAAACCACCAAAAAAAACTCTTCCTCCATCCACTATTCCAACACCCATTCACAAAAACACCCATTCACCATCATCAAAAGCACACTCACATCCCCACACCCACACCCACACCAGAGCACCCATTCCCCCATCCTCCCGATCCTCCCCACCCAACACCCACCCCTACAAAAAAACCCCCAATGTCACAACACCCAAAAAACCCCGCCAAACCATAATCCCACCTCCAACCTCCCACCTCACCTCCTCTCCCTCCACATCCCCCCACCCCTAACCCCAAACCCATCCCCATCATATCAAACTACCTCGCCTCCTCAACATTCCAGAACAAAAAAAAATCGAATCCACAACCAACAAGAACAGAATAGAACAGAACTAGGACGTCGCTCAAATATATTTAACACACTTCTTCACAACCCTCATCCCAGAACCATATCTCAGCCGCTCGCACAGGTCTGAGGATCGTCAAAGATATGTTGTTACTGCTTCGCTCCACATATTTCTATGTAGATTACAAACATTATATGACATCCTGATCAAGTTCGCTGCCATGGGGAGGAAGGGGAAATCAAGAGATCAAGGGTAATATGATAGAAGCGCACAGATTTCACATCATATTCTATAGCATGGCTTGTTCGATGTGGATATTTCAAAATCCGAGTGGTATCTGCCATCAAGCACCTGACGCCTTTTCACAATGTGCTCACCTCTCACGGAGTGCCATAGACGGATTCGCGAGGTATTGGAAGTAGACGATCAGCTTTGAACAATGTAAAATGGTGGTTAGTTGTTAAAGGCAGTGGCTGCACAACAATATAGCGTGAACGAAGGAAAAGATACACAAACGTGATTCGGTATATGTAAGGTAGCTAGGGAATATACCCATATAATTCGAGCCTAGCGCGCTGACTTTGAGCCATGCTGCGATACTACGCGCCTCGCAAGCTGCACTCATAGAAGTATCCAACGCCAAGGCCGTGATAAGAAGAAGTCTAGTTCAATATTTGTTCACCCTTCTTGAATTGTCAAGCTGTTCATGTTCTGGACTGTTTCTTTGCGGTCCCAATGTGTGTGTTATGTACCTGCATTGCTTTATTAGCCGAGATAATCAATTTAACATAGGCTCACTCACTTTCGTAGCGAACTTCAGGCTCGTTAAGGTCTCGCTGAGATGTGCTTGCAACGGGCTGATCATGACAAACATTAGCGTCTTCGAATTTCCTCCCAAGGAAAATTGTAGCAGATAAGTCAGCTAGATAGGGCATTAGCTTCAAACCGTTGGCGTCTACATCGAGCAGTCCATACCTTGCTATTTCGGTAGGGAACATGTCCACCCTCCTTGCCCTGTCCCAGCGCTCCGATGACATCTCCAAGGCAGCTCAAGCTCTTGTTGATGCTCTGAGTCTCCTTCAGCCGGTCACCAGTAGCCCCACTGTGACTCAGCCGTTCACTTCCTGCCAGATCGACTAGATTCAGGGTGCCTTCACTCTTCTCGCCGGTCACGCTGTTTTCGCCGATGAGCTTTAGAATGAAGACAGAGTGACTGCGTGATGAACGCTGATTGGCGTTTGTGGACGCCACGGAACGGTTGCTACTCGCTTGGGCAAGCATTGATTCAACCTTGCCTGGGCTGTCTAATTCCACCGTCGTGACATCAGTAATGGTCGTCTTGCCCTTCGCCATGTCGTGCTTGATTTCGTGCTTCTTCTTGTCGAACTCGTCTGCTTTGCCTAAGAGGTCGTTAAGTACTTCATTGTAGACCTCTACGAAAGAGCCCTCCATCGTGTACGTCCAACCTTTTTCTTCCAAGGACTTGGCGGTATCGTAGATCTGATTCACTGCCAGGGGGATCATCCCATCGTTGGCCGACATTGTGTGAGTCTTTCCGGAGCCAGTTTGGCCATAACAGAATATGCAGACGTTGTACCCGTCAAGGGCACTCTGCACCAGCTGGCTGATTTCCCCGAAGACGTCCTCATTGTGCGACGCAGGCCCAAAAACGCGATCAAAAGCAAAAGCGTTGTTCTTGGTGGTAACATTGCCAAGACTGCTCTTTTCCTCTGGACCTAGCACTTCCACTTCCTTCGAATCCGTTTGGTCGTCGGGATACACAATTTTGGCGCTTGTAGTATCACCATCTAGTGTAGGTCTTACACGGCAGAATACCCTGATATTGCCTTTCAGTTCCTGCACTTGATTGTGCAGTTTTCTTCGCAAAGTCTCCTCGGTCCTCAGCTTGTCATTGGCCTCTGCGGCACTTCTGAGAGCATTCTGCATCCGCATCTCTAAGTCAGCAAACGCTTGAGATTGAGACTTGTTGTCCGATTCTAGGAACGTGATATGCCCTTCCAATCGGCGTACTGAAGTTTCAAGGCCTGTGATGGTGTCATTCAGCCGAGATAAGTCTCCTCGTAGTTGCACATTGATATCAAGCTCCCGACCCAGGTCAGCTTGACAGTTGCGACACTCATCCTCCAACTTCTGAAATGCTTCTCGTTGCTTCTGTATTTCCTTTTCTTTCTCCTCCTGAGTCGACGCCCCTTCACTGGTCAATGCTTGGACGTTTCTACAGTGACGAGCCTTTTCGTCTTCTAGTTGATTTGTGAAATCCCGCTTCAGGTCTACCAGCTGGTCAGCGTGGTCCCTCAACAGTCGCCGCTTTTCGGTCTCGGCGTCGTGCTGAATGTCTTCAATCTCTCGGCGCTGCTGTCGTTGCATATCATCAATTCTGATGTTTTGGTAGCGTTTGGAGTCTTCCAAAGCTTCCGAGGACGTCGCGAGCCTGGCTCTTGTTTGATCAAGATCTGCTTGCATGGCAGCATTATTCGAAGCCAGTTGCGTCCTGATAGCCTCCAGTTCGGTAACTACCCCATGTGAGCATCACTAATCTGCAAGTTGGTAGGCTCTGCACGTACTTCTGATTTTGTATACTGCCATCGTTTCTCTTAGACCCCTGCTTTCTGACGTCGCGCCATCAATCTTCTCTTTGAACTGGACAAGAGAATTCTCCATCTCCTCAAGACGGCTATCGGTATCGAACGCTATCGTCGTGTTAGTCGCCCGGTTCAGGAAACGTTGCAACGTTTTGGGGGTTTTCTGGGGGGCTTTGCTCGGGCTTGGGGTCTTTGTAGCCACTGCATTGCGTGTCGACGCAAGCTTTGGGATATGGGACGGAGTTTTGGGTACTTCCCCGTGCAGTGTGTCAGGGATAGGGGGGCGTTCCTCATCTGTCTCTGCTATGGGAACAGGTCGAGCATAGGGGGCCACGGGCGAGGGGGAACGGCCATCACTCGCCAATGCTGGGATAGCAGGCTGCAATGTGAGGCGATCAAATCTGATGTTCAAGGAGGCTTCGCGCGCAGAAACAACACGATACGATCTACCATCCCGGGTTGAAGCGGGATTCATCTCAGAAGCACATCGACCTCTGACCTTGGGGGGATGAATGCTCAGGGGATCCAGGGGGTTTGTAGGAAATGGGGTCCTACAGTTTCTCTTTCCACCACGCTTTTCCATATAGGGCTCCTCACCGTGAACCTCTAGTGCCGTTGCCGACCGGCCGCGGGCCGAAAACGGCTTTTGAGTCCTGGGGTAGGACATGGCCGACTGGGGTCTGTTTGCCTGGGTAGAAGGCGGTCGACTACCGGGTCCCACGCTGCTGGCGTACGAGCTGTTTGAGATGTTGCGGGTGGATGCCGAGGACGATTGGCGCGACGATAGGACTGAAGATGCGGAGGACGTTTCGCGTAGGGTTCCCGTAAGGGCTGTAGCTCGAACATATGCATTCGCTGGTCTTAAGCTTGGGGGCACGGGGGCTTCTCTTGCTTGCTCGCCGGCCCGTTCAGCGAGGGTCTTGCGTTTCAATGTGTTGCCAGGTGGATGCATTGCTGTAGAACGAGCGTTGGTCGCAGATGCAGACATTTCGAACAGCTTTCCAGGTGTTGGGATATGACTAGGTGGCCGGAGCCCCGAAGCAAACTGCGCTGAAATCAGTATTTATATCGGAGGTACCTTGAGAGCGACATACGGAGTTTTCCCCATTGTGACTCATGTTTGGAACGAGGTCCAGCCAGTAGCTCGAGCAACACGTTAGCGGAGCGTTCTGTACAGGCTCATACCAGCCGCGAGGATTGAAAAGTGCGATGAGTACGTCAAGGATGCCAAGAGTAAACACAGAGGGTAGACCACGTGACCTCCAGCGGGGAAGCTATTCCATAAGCGGGCTAACCCTCTCTTGGCAGGTCTCGGTGCTTTTGTGGAAGTAGGTCCATCATCTTCATTCCTTCTACCACGCAATGTGCACGGGTATAATCACGTTGATGCTCCCATGATGCATATAGCGTGCCCCACATACTCTGTATACTGTGCTTTCGTGGATCATCAACCTTAGTAACGCCAGAAGTGGGGAGCCCAAGCATGGAGAAATACTCACAGTTCCGAGATCGAGGTATCTCTTTCCAAGAATGCCTCTTCTACTTTGGTTATGCTAATACACTGCAGGTTCTGGGATTGCACCCTTCTTTCCGATCAAGACGGATGCTTCCGGAATCTACCTGCCGTTCCACTTGTTCTTATTCCTCATCCGCCTACCGATACTCATCTCAGTAATGTTGAGCTACTTTTTTGTTCTGCAATGGCTGCCGATTGGATCTCTAGGGAAGAAAGCCTCGCTATGGGTGATCCTAGGTGTTCCAGGACTATGGTGGATTGACCTTCAAATCGATGGGGTTCGGAAGGGGTATGAATATCGGGGGCACAGGTCCACTGTTGTGTCAACAAAGCTGACTGTTTCTCCAGCTCTTTGGCCAAACATCACAAGGCACGACTTCCGCAACCTGGATCTATTATTGCATCTTCGCACACGTCACCGATTGACTCTCTGTATCTCGCCGCGATCTTCGACCCAGTATTCACAGCTTCATACCCCTCAACTCGTCTCGTCCAACCCATGTCCCTATTTCACGCAATACTTCGCGCTTTCCAATATCCGCAATATGATCCACCGCCTCGCACCAAATTAGTAGACCTCAAGACTCTGATCGACCAGCATCCACATCAAGCTATTGTTGTCTTTCCCGAGTGCACGACCACCAATGGCCGAGGCCTCCTACCACTGAGTACCTCCCTACTTACCGCTCCATCCTCTGCAAAGATTTTCCCAATAAGCCTTCGCTATACTGCAGCAGATATCACTACACCAGTGCCCGGGACATACATCTCTTTTCTCTGGAATCTGCTCAGCAAACCAACCCATTGCATTGGTGTGAGGATTGCTGAGAGTGTCTACAACACAACTCGGTCACCAGCGGCGAGAAGGTCGACCAGCCCATCTGGATTGATTTATGATGATAGGGTCAGCAGTAGTGAGACCCTGCTAGGCTCCGAGGATACCGATAGCACCAACTCCGCTGAGAGAAGAGTCCTGGATAAGGTGGCTGAGGCGTTGGCGAGGTTAGGCCGGGTTAAAAGGGTGGGTCTTGGTGTGAATGACAAGGTGGCCTTTGTGGAAGCCTATACGAAGGCTAGAGGCCGATGAATGTTTATGTTAGTGGTCGCCGTCTATCATACCGCCCATCACTTCCTTGAGATGGAGGAGCATAGATCGAAATCCACAGTAGCAGCAATTGCACCAGAAGCTTGAGGGCAGGGAGACGGCAAGGACCCAGATGCCTAGTCTGAGCCCCGTTGAGGAAAGCCGACCCTCCATACGATGCAAAAATGCCACAAGATCCGAGTCGCTCGTGTCCTCACTTTGTCTCCACGCTTGGATGGGGGTCCAGGATCTCGCCCGGGGCAACGATGAGAGCAGACCTAGTAAAAATCCACAACCTGATCGGTGTTCACCATGGAGAAGGTTGACCAGGCCACATAGCATCCCAGTCACTTACCATCTCAGTAGTACGACGGCGGTCATTCGGGAATCCTGAGGAGGGATCAAAGGTGGTTCAATCAAGTGTTATAGGGGCTGTTGAAATCATGAACGTCTCCATCTTCCCCAGAAAACCCATATCGAAAATTGTGGTGGATGTGCTTCGATAATTAGCTGCTGGTACCCGACACTTCGCTTTTGTCAAGGCTTCGACATTCTGGAGCTACGGAGCTCTGACAAAGGTTACATCACAAATATTGATATCAGATATCGTTCTGAGTTATCATACTGCATCGTTTCCTAGTGTACCATATAAAGCCGGACACAATTCAGGATAGGCTTCAGCTTCACCCTTGCTACCCAACGCATCGAATATTCCAAGATTTACTCTCAAGGATGCAAGACTACCCGCACAGCCGCTTGATGATTGATAAGATCATTGCAAGAGCACTCCTCCAATGGGAAATCTTTGGGGCTTGCGCCTCAAGTTCGCAGGGTGCTAGACTACGTCGTTCATCTATCCCAGTCCTCTCGTATTCAACTCCTCTTTCAGACCGTGCTCCCGATGCTCGCACAAGGTTGCTCATCAAAGTTCCAGATCCAGGCTTTCCCTCCTCGATCAGTCCCTTTTCATGGGCGAGCTGGTCCAACATGTACCCCCGAAAATTAGTAACCGCCACGCCAATATGTTTCCACTTTGCAGGCAGGAACGGAAGCCGGAACGCAGTTGCTGGCAGGACGAAGATTACAAGAATATTCCTTAGCACGATAGCTAAAGAGTCTCTATAAGTGGAGAGCTGTCCCAGATAAGAAGCAAAGCATTCGAGTCATCGTGGATCACCGAAAGCTGCCAGAAGCGACTATCCTCTTCTGTTACTCAGGGAGCGAGGTCAAAATTTGGGAAAATAGATCTTCACCGGCTACCGGCTGTGTGACAGGACCGATGTAGCTTCCTCTCTTGCAATATTTTCCCTCACGTACCACACTCTCTACACGTGGTGTTGGTGACAAGCCATATTCTGACGAGAGGGGCGCTTTCCGCGCCTTACAGCGCCTCTGGTCCAGGCTATATCTTGGCATACTCGAGTTGGAAATACCCTCTTCTTGGCTTACCCAAGCCTTCGAATCACACCCTAATTCGATCCATGATCTCGGTCTCTGCACTACTCCCTTCTCACATCTTTATCATATCCCGAACCCCTGTAGTCGGTACGGTCGATATCCCTGACCAAATGGGCCAATCGAGGTAGTGGAGCATCAATGATTTACGAACCTATAGCCGTTTCAGAGGAATTTAGTTCGTTCGAGGTGGTGCAGAGGGTCACAGCGCTGTCCATGTTTAATAAATCATGGCTTGGGGTATCCAGGGTCAGTGTAGAAGGAACAGCGAGGTGTATCAGGCTCTCGAGAGGAGTGGTCGCACGGCTGAATGTGCTGATGAACCTCGCGTCCGGTGATTGAAGGGACTCGAGCTTTGCAAGCGGCCTAGTCAGACGGTGGACGGTTCGGTAAGGGCTCAATGTCGCGGAGAGTGCTTGGCCGGCATGGGTTAATCGGAAGATACTATGAAATGAGCAAAGTGTCAAATGGCTAGAGTGGCTCAGAGGCCTCGCCGTGACCTTGATGGCTTGTTTTACGAGGAAACCCATTCTACCCAATCCTAATGTAGTGATCCTCGACTCTACATTCTGTGATGTTTTGGAGAAATGCAATGTGGACTGAGTTGGGTAATCTGGCCGGGGATTAACATGCTTTGAACAAGGCTAGCCACTCTTCACACTACTTCTGGAAGTAATGTCCCAAAATCCCTTACGTATGATAGCTTCTGGTTGTGTGGCAAAACTACTGAGAGCTTTGTAGACGAAACATTTGGGCAATTTGTGGCAAATGAGGCTAGCGCATTACCCTGTGGTAGCACATCTGGTCAGCCATAGTTCGCAATCTACTACGGTCATGCATAGAGTATCTGTTGTTCTATCATAGACAAAGATTCAAGGTTTACGTCGCTCACAACACCAGCGTCTTATACTCAATAGTAGCTTCATAGCTTCAATTCATTCCTTTGATTCTGCTCTTGACTGATCGCCAGTTGAGCCGCAAGTGTATGCGCGCAAATGTCAGGCCGCTTCGTGCGCTCGTCGAAGTATCGTAGGCAATCCCAAGAGCATGCACTACACTACAAACTAAGTCGGCATCGCAGGGCACGTATTTGGGCGGTCGACAAGAAAGGTATCGCAGTAATTCTGGCGACGAAGCATGTAACGTGATCGGACTTTGATATTTTAGCAGGAGCAATGCTACGATAATCTGAGAATATCGAAGAATGCATGGGATACGAATTTGGTGAAGGTACTACACATACTGGAGAACGAGCGAGCGAGTCTCTGATATGACCGTAGGCCAATCCAAAATATGTCTCAGTCAACTGGGAAGCCAGCGGAGGGGGGGCATTCGCCGTCATACCTATCAATGAGAAGGGGCGATTACCGGATCAGTTACCATTGTTCCGCGGCCATACTGCTGTTGTCTTGGATACAGATTGGTAGGACGGAGATCAGTCTCACTGACGCACGACTGAGCTGAATTGGCCCACAGGAGCCCTTTCAATGATTCGCTTATAGCTTCAGGGTCGGACGATGGCAAGGTAAGACTGGACTCAGGATTGGGAGCGTCACGTACTCATTGATGCAGGCTTTCATATACAAAGTTCCTAAAGATTTTACATTACGGACCGAGGATGGGGAAGAACCCAAAGACGTCGCGCCAGTGCAGAAGCTTACAGGACACTCAAGGTACCTATTACTGTCTCTCTACTCCCTTACCACCAGAAGTTTCTCACCATAATATAGGAAAGTTGGCCATGCCTTGTTCAACCCTGCCGCTGAAAACATTCTCGCGACCTCGTCAGGTGACTATACAGTAAAAGTCTGGGACATTGAGGCCGGGTCCCCACGGCTTACCCTAAAGCATACCGATATCGTACAATCCCTCTCATGGAGTGCCAACGGTTCTCTGTTGGTCACGACATCCCGTGATAAGAAGCTACGGATCTGGGATGTACGGCAAGAGAAGCCAGCACACGTTGTGCCAGGTCATCAAGGCGCGAAGGCTAGTCGTGTGACATGGATGGGCGAGCACGATCGAGTGGCTACAACTGGCTTCTCGAAGATGAGCGATCGACAATTAGGACTTTGGGATATCCGGGATCCAAAAGAGCCAATGGGCGGATTTGAGATGTTGGATGCTATCTCTGGAGTCTGTATGCCATTTTGGGACGACGGAACGCAGTGCCTGTATTTAGCTGGGAAAGGGTAAGTCTGAAGCTCCGCTGGACAAGTCGGGGCTAATGTCCCCCTAAAGTGACGGTAATATACGCTATTTCGAGTATGCGAACGACAAGTTCGAGTATCTGTCCGAATACAAGTCTGGTGACCCGCAGCGAGGAATCGCATTCCTACCCAAGCGTGGCGTCAACATCCACGAGAACGAGGTCATGCGTGGGTTCAAGACCGTAGGCGATTCCTACATTGAACCGATATCCTTCCTGGTCCCGCGAAGAGCAGAAGTTTTCCAAGATGACATCTTCCCGCCGACCGTGGGCTTGAAGCCCGCAATGTTCGCTTCGGACTGGTTCGATGGCAAAGAGGGTCTACCACCAAAGATCGACCTTGCGAGTATTTACGCAGGCGAAGAGCCTGCCGAGGTAGCAGCCGACTACAGGCCTGCACGCGCCCCTTCGCCCAAAGCCCCTTCACCCGTCAAGAAACTACCGCCGTCCGAATCAGAATCAACACCAGCAGCAGCAGCCATTCGGTCCCCGCCACCTTCGATGAATCAACAAACGGCCTCAATCAAAGATCTTGCATCCAAGTTTACCGACGACAAAGAAGACGTTGACTCGGATGAGGACAGCTCCTCTTTCGAGGAGATCGCCAAACCTATCGATAGATCCGAAAAACACGCCACGCCAACCGCACCACTACAGAAAACCGAACCAGTGACTACATCGAGAGGCTTCGGTGGCACCCTCTCGCCAGTCAGCAAGCCCGACGATTTCGACCAAGCCAGCCAAATAGCCGCTACCCAGGATACCAAAACGCAGATCCAGAAACAGCAAGGCCCCGCCTCAAATTCCACCGTTCACGAACCCTCCAGTCCGTCCGAAGCTCCACAACCTCCAGCGACCAAATCCACCGTGGGGGAACTTCCCCATCCGTCAGCATCGAACCAGACGTTGAAAAGTTCCGAGCAACCGATCCAATCGAGTCTGGCTGAGATCAAGTCTCTGCTGGAGACGCAGACGAAGACGATGACGACGCAGAGTCTGGAGATCAGCAAGTTGACGGCGGAGGTGGATCGGTTGAGGACGAAGTTGGGGGAGTGATGGTTTCTTTTCCTTGGGTATGGGGAGTTTTACATAGGGTAGGGTTTCGTCCTATCTTATCAGGTTTTCTATATGGTCATGTCTTGGGAGCGAAGTGGGTAAAGATGAGATTCCCTACCAATATATGCAAATCGAGATATCTATCCCTCAGACCACTTGCTCTATCGAAGGTGGGATTTGAAACATTTTATCAGACATGTCCCAATGCTACTACTACTCTTCCTTCTCCACGACTGATTCTGTGCCATTACCCAGCGGCTCTGCACTCTCGACTATTGATCCCTACTTACACAAATACAATACCTCAAGCGGTCTCCCTCCCTTCTTCAGATACCGTAGCTTTTCATCGTGATCATGTTCCACTTTATTGCTTGACCGGATATGACTTCTTGCTATGTGGAACGTATCTTAAGTTGTCTATTCTGGCCAGACATACTACCGATAACCTAATGTGCTCGCTCGCATGTTCAAAGAATTTTTAGAAAGTCCTGGGCCAAGAACGGAGTCGTAATATTCTACCCTCTTCCAACTCCTAGCAAAGCTTTCAAAAGAAAAAGTACCCCCCTTACAGTCAGTCAGTACTTCCCCCATCAAGTTCCAACAAAGCCGTCACAGCGCACACTATGAGCCCTTTCCCCAAAACTGAATCTAACCACCGCTTATCTCCCACATCTTAATTGCACCCTCGATATGCACAATGTAAAGGTGGTTCCTATTCGAGTTCACTATAAATCCAAAAACCTAAGCCAATCCCCACTTGAGTTTATCGCCGTGATATAACATGTAGATCAACATGATATTTGCTTCAGAGCTACGGAGTACAATCTTGATAATCGCGTGGATTCCGGTTATTCAGCTCGCTGGTGGGGACGTCTTGGCGGAGAAAAGGCCGCACGAATTGTTCTCTGGGAAACAGGAACTTTATTAGTATCTATAGGCACAATTTTCTTCTGTTATAACTCAAAGTCGCATGGTCTAATGGTTATGATTTCTCGTTCACATTGTCGTGAGCTTCTTTCCAGATATCCGAGAAGGTTCTGAGTTCGATCCTCAGTGCGACTAATTTTTTTTGGTTCCCCTAGCTCTTCTGTGTATGGTCTGTCGAGTTGTGTCAATAGTTCGCATTTTTGCTACAGTGGACGGATGGAGAACGAGTGAGGTAAGATGTCAAGCCGTGGACCATGGCGGTGGGGTAAATTGACAAATTTAGTGGAGGATTGAGACGAGATCGCCAATAGACTTCATTAGATGCAACCAGATCATCAATCATGTGAATTTGACCTCTCCAAACAAACTTCCCCTAACCTCGACGATTGCCGCTAATTCCAACATGAATTCCTGCAGTATAATGACATTTGTCAGAAGATGGCCGAGACTGATCTCCTTTGCGACTGTATCGGTACCTCGGACTTCCGCCGAGGTAGACTGGCTCCGTATGCTGCTGGTCTCGCTACTTCCAAGGTCTCTCACTTCGAGTCCAGGGGCAGATTCGATCTTCAACTTCTGGTGCAGAGACTGCGCCGGTTCCAACGCTGTCAGGACGCGTTTCGGCGGCGTAAGTTTGGACGGGTCTGCCCGGCGTGGCGATGGCGAGAACGCCCTGGAGGCGGGTTGCGAAGGACTAGGAGATGGAGAAATCCGCAGATGGCTCAGTCGTCCCATGGGGGTTGACGGTAATAGATCGCTGGACTGCCTGCCTCTTGGCGAGCTGGATCGGGAACCATTAGAAGAAGCTGATTCGGATATCAAGCGCCTGGAGATCAAGGTTATGTGGTCGGCCCCTCGAATTTGTGATGCTGTTATTGTAGTTGATTCCCCAGACCTCCGTTCGTTAGACTTCTCAGACTGGGGCGAGTCGTTAGTGACAGCCTTGTCGATATCTTTGCCAACATTGAAGAAACGCCGTCGCTCAGCAAGATCCGTGTCAAAGTCTTTGATATCGTGACGAAACCTCTTAACTTGCTGGACAAGTGAATCGAGAGCAGTGAAAATTGGTGAAGGAGCACGATGATAGTGTGGAGGTTCAGAATCATTGGGAATGGGATTCTCGAGCTCGTTCATATCTGCCGTCTGGGTCTCCGGTTGAGCCTCCTCATGGACAGCTATGGTGTCAATTTTGTTCGAGTCGCCGGACTCACTGACCAAAGCAGCGCTCTGCGCTGAATAGATTTCGGCATGATTCGGATCACCCAGAAGCCAACGATCCAGGCGTGTATTACCGCAAGAAGCCAAAGTTGAGACAGCCTGGGTGAGGCTCAGATTGGTATTAATGTCATTCGTCAGAAAGTCACCGAGCAAAGACACCATGGAGTTCGTCAATGGATCGTCAAGTCTGATCAGATGGGGCTGTACAGTATACTTATGCTCCGTTCTTAATGTTCCCACTTTCGCGTCTCCAATGCTTGACGATGGCAGAGTGAGAAGTGATGCGGAACAGCAGTGCGACTCGACAAGTGTGCGAGCATCCTCGAGATGTGCTTCGTACATTTCTATCAGGTCGCCATGCTCGATCAGATCTTCAGCCATGGAGAATAAGGCTTCGGTGTCCCTGGTGTGCGCGCCAATCGTGCGGGCATGCGTATCATCGCTAGGGGGCTGGGTCTTGATGATAGACAAGACGGCATACTGATGCTGGCTTTGTAGAATGACCGAGATTAGTCGAAGCGTAGCAGCTACTGTTTGCTGGTTGCGAGACTTTAAGCTTGTCAGGATAAGGTCGACAAGCGTGAAGAGATCCGGCATAGGCTTCTCCAGCCCTTTCGCGAGATTCGTTATAAGCATTGATGACTTTCGACGTCGCGCTAAGGTTGTTGGCCTCGCTGGCTTTGACACGTCCTCGGACTTCTCGGAAAGCGCCAGAAGATATTGAAGTGTGATGTATAAAAGCTCAGTATCGTCAATAGACTCGATGATACATCTTAGATATGTTAAGACGGCTACAGAAGATCCACCATCGACGTCTGAAGACTCAATCAGCGAAGGATACCTAGAAAGGATCAGCGTGCCGAGCTCGACCAGGGAGCTTTTTGAATTATCCTACAATAACTGCTGCAGGAAGAGAAGCTTGAAATGGTCAAGAAGGCTCCGCCTCAAATCCTCTGATCTGCAATGCCCTAAAATGTCTTGCCAGAAGACCAAATAGGAAAGGAAGGTCGTGAGATGCGATTGGAAGTCTGGCGAGGTTATCGTATCGGCTTCGTGAGGGATCTGTGGGAGAGTGGCCTCGGAGTAGGTCACAATTGCAGGGACAGAGTCTTCTGGGAATGTTACAACTAGCTTCCGGCTGAGCTGGCTGTACAATGCTCCTAGTCCGCTGGCCATCAATGTTGCTAAATCACTCTCAATAAGCCACCTTTCCAACGCCTCTGAGGTTGCCGCCGACTCGATTACATAGATCAAAGCAGTCCGCACAAAGTCCCCCACCTTACCATCGTGGTGCACATAGGATAATATCAGGTAAAACAGGGGGAAGACATCCTTATCTACATTCCCAATAGTTCCACTTTCTCCGCGCTCGAACGAGTTCTCCGACGTCTTTGTCCTGGGTCTGAACCATGTCGGAAGGATTTGTGGCTGGAGTCGGATTCTTGAAGCAACTCCAAATAAGACCTCTGCGATCTTGTTCTCGGTATCGATGGAGGCTCCAACAGTCGAGAGCTTACCAACAAACCCAACTAAGGCGTCTGCATATCCCGTCTCTTCTAGAAATGCCACCTCTTCGCTGTCGATGAGGATCTTGAAGATATCGAGGGTCTCGTGGATGATAAGTTCGTCGTTATAGTTTGATGACACTTGAACTAAGATCGTATAGGTCTGGAAGGTGGACACATGGCGTGCGCACAGATGAGGAGCCGGCGTATGCACTTCATCCTCCAGAATCTGCTTTATACTCTCTAGGCTGGTCAAAACGGACACTGCTGAGACGAGAAGGTTCGAGGCGTTGGTCTTCCGCCATATCTGCTACTAGATAGGTCGGCATGCTTTCCATATCTGATCTTCAGAAAAGTATACCTGTAGCTGATCGTGGGCTCTCTTGAATCGGATCGAGCGCTGCTGGGCTGTGTCATAACCGGCTTGTCTAGTTGGAGAAGCATTGGACCCTCCTACGAGTCTCGATAGCTACGGGGCTTCTATTAGCTCGAACGAAGGGGACTAATGAGGGATGGGTTGGGCATACATAGTCCATTACCCCAGATGTGTGCTAAGCATCCTGGTGAAGAAGTCGCTGGAGCACTTCATGAGAACGAGTGTAGAAGTCGCGTTGCGCGTCGAGTTTCACCGAGGAATTGCCGATCGGAATCCACCTCATTTCGCCTCGTTCAATTTCAACAGCACAGACAACACAGCGTCATCTACAGCAGCTGTCGACTACGCTCGTAATTCATGTGCATGCGCTTGAGCTAATAGTTGCTGTTAAGACGCATTGGCCGCCTATTTCAAGGTTTCCTCCATGCTATGCCTGCTTAAAATTCATCGTCCTCTTTCTTCTTCCTTTTAGTGCCACTCTTTTTTCGCTTCATCCCTGACCCCTCCTCACTATCCTCCCCCTTCTCCTTTTCCTTCTTTGTAGTAGGTGCATCCGCAACCTTGGACACTATATCCTTCAAGAAATCTAGCTGTTCGTCATCTTCCACGGCTTGCTTCAGATGCGTGGCTGTGACGCGCTTCGCTCCCTTGGCTCGCGCAACGTTGGCCGCTTTTGTGACGACTGAGATCATGAAAAGCTCGAGTGCTTTCGCTGTTTGCAGTCATCAGTACTTGCCTAGACTCTGAAGGTTTCATACAAGAGGGGCGCGGAGAAGGCTTACAAACAGCAGTCGGCGTGACCTGTGCTACCTTTCCAACATCGTCGTCCGCTTGCATGATACGCTTAATGCGTGCGACTGGGAACTTCGTCTTCACTTCAATGCCCTCATCAACACCCGGTGCTGCCTTCTCACAGACTTCATCATCCATCCTCAGCTTTTTCGATTTGCGACCATCGCCCCCCTTTGCCGACGATGGCTCCGGTAGGTATTCATCATCTTCGTGGAGACCTGAATGCTTGGTCCGTCCGATGGTGGACATCATGGGTGGCTGAAAGGAGTTCTGCAATTGTAATGGAGGGGCTTGATCAAAGGCAAATGGGTCGTGGTTTGTTGGTTGTTGATGGTATGATTGTTGAGGTTGATAGGAATGCTGTTGTTGCTGAGGAGGATAATAAGAGTTTTGTGAGAATGGATCAGGATCGTCAAATGTTTGTAAACCGGAAAGATCTGGCGATTGTGGTGCGTATGATGAACCCTGAAAATCGTCCATGATATGAAATAATTTGGTGTATAGCAGGCCTGGAATACCAGTTGATCTATCGTCACTCTTCGGAGCACACCAAGCCTTTTTGCGAGTTTATGACACCCAATATCGAAGTATCACGCTGACATTAGATTTATGCAAGTAGTTACGCGATTATGCGTGTAGTGCCAAGAGTTTTGCACAATCTGGTCTCGAAAAGAAGGCGATCCTTGTCCTTGGGCGCGTTTTCTCGGGGGGACTTTGGAACCTTTATCTCTGCAGCCGCGAAATGACTGGGTCGCGCTACTGCACTAGCGGCCGTCTTAGCTGCATAAAATCTGTCGATCACGAACTGTTGCCTCGACGGGCAACGAACCACCCGTACTTTCCTCAATATTGAATGATGATAGAGCAACGCTTGATGACTGGTATAGAGGCTCAAGCTTCAGCGGCCCTGATATGATAGCATGACTGTCTTTTGGCTGAAGCCTCGGCTTGTCCGATGGTTTTGACAAGGGTATCGGCTTGATTTGATGGGTTTGCTTACGGTCGATGATTGCCAAATTACTTGATCTAATCTGACAACAATGTAGTTTGCACATATATCTGTCGATGTTTGTCTACACTTTCATATGAGGAGCTGTTAGTCTGGCTGCTCCTTGCGAATGTGATCCTAGCGTCGCTGCAAAAGCAGGTGTACAGTACCCATAAGTGAAGTCCATGTCAGGGGCAAATCCTCTGCAATTCTACGGCTCGAACCAAGCAACAGACTATTGACGACCATTCTCACAGCCGATACTGCCTGTTCTAAGCACACTGACCGCATCACAAGCACAGAAGTTGCCATTCCACGGGATAAGGTACAGTCATATTCCACCATTCTGCATCCATCGACCACCAGACATACCACACAACGGGCAAGATCCCCTCATACTAAACCATAGCCGCCCGAGCACCACGACATCAATCCATAAAACCAATATGCTCCTCCGCCCACTTCGCCACCACCCTGTCCGCTTGCTCCGGATCATAAGGATCAAAATAAGGATTACCGTCCTCATCCACCGGCTCACTCACAGGCCCCTCACACCACACCCCCTCCTCACCCACCGACATTTCCCCCCACAGCCCCATCCGCACCCGCTCCCCTTCCAGCCTGCAACAGGCTAGTCTGCGCGTACTCAACACCACTCTCAGCTCCGTATGTCGCAGTAGACCCTTCACCTCTCTCCTACACCAACCATAAGCTCTCACCGACACAATCACCGACACAAAAGTGACATGACATTACCTGCGTCAAAACCGCCACAGGCGTCCCCTTCCCACCCCCTCTAACCATATCAACCAGCTTGCGGTAATCCTCATCGGTTTTCAAGTACACCGAGGCCTTTCTGATCACTTTTCTCAGATCCCGGCTCACGAGCTGATACTTCCATATCCCACCGGGGCCTTGCGCATATCCCTCGCCTGCGACGTGGATGTCCACACTCGTCCTTAGGATCTTCTGTACTTGGTACCAGGTTTCGTTCTGGGGTAGCTTGGCCTCGAACATTTCGGCGAAGCCGGTGGTGGGCGTGGCGTTGACCCATACTTTTATGTCGGTCATGATTGGTGGGGTTGGGTTTGTAGTTTGTTAGGTGCTGGGATGTTTGGAAGTGGTTGGGCGCTTGTATTAGTGATATGTTCACTTGTTCATAACAGTCTTGGGGTTTGTTCGGTGTCTTGCTCTGGTTGTGTTGGGTATGGCCCGTTTCGACACGTCAATGCGTAATACTGGTTGTCACTGCCTGATCAATGAGCAATTAGATGTCTTCACAGCTTGCCTTACCATAGTATCAGGACTCATTGTTATGGGCAATAATCAACATTTGCAATAATAATTAGCTTTGAATACTTGAGTTTTTCAAGTCTCGGGTCTTTGATTCACACAATGGTCAGCTATACGGAAGACTGGGCAAATTTGGACATCTCAAACCCAGTATTAGCAACCAGACTGATGTAGTGATACAGCAATGTTGTCGAGACGCCACGGTGCCCAAGGATTATATACACGCACAGAGGGAAGATTTCAAGCCCACCATCCATGCAGAAGCGCTAACAGCAGTGTAGAAATCCAATTCCGGGATCAGAAAAGAGTCTTTCGCGCGATCTGCAAAGACCTAATATTAGCATCAGGCCACACCTTCGGGTACCCATAATGACTTACTGCCCAAGCCCCCGCAGCACTCGCGACCAGCCCTCCACTTATCATCATAGGTCTGAGTCCCCTGGAGCTCTTGAAAAGCATACCGCTAAGAGCCCCTGCAACGATCCCGTTTGTGCTATCATGCCTGCCCCTGTAATACCCGATAGTTGAATTAATCCCATTGTACACCATCGCAATCATCCCGCCCGAGTTGCCTAAAAACGGTCCTCTCCTCGTCATGCTATTGAGTACCGAGTTCAGCCGAATCTTCGGAGGCGCGGAGGCAGGTGATCTTCGGAACCCTTCTATCATGCCCCATGTTCCCCCAAGGGTGAGCATCGAGAGGTATGTGACACCCGTGCCGTAGCATAGATCTTGCAGGGCATTAGCCTCTTAGTTTGCATTTCCGCATGACCCAGGTTTCTTACCATCTGACCAGCCGCGAGAGGGAAGGGCCGACTGCGACCCGGGGAGGTCTATATATGTGTGAGTTCGGAGCACAATATGGGGGAAGGGGTACACTTACCTGAGAGCGCCGATTCTTCTAATGACAGGTAGTCAAGTGTTTGCCGATCCAGACCAGCTAGTGGGTGCAACTGTGAAGGGTCGGGTAGAGCGGCGTCGCCGAGGAAAGAGGAGACGTCGGCAGCAGTGTTTGGGTCGAAGGTGGTTGATTGGAAGGAGGGGGGCGATGATGATGATGGGTTATGCGGTGGGGACGAGGGCGAGGAGGATGAGGATTGCCTTTGGCCGGTCAGAGTACCCCAAAGCGACATGTTGGCCAACGAAAGAGGACACGGGCGACAGAGCGCGTTAGTGGCGGGCTGGTATAATCTTTGGTCCTCTGCTCATGATACTGCGGAAAAATGATCGAGGTATATTCTAGTTCAATCTCTTGGCAAGACTCTTCGGCCCGACTTTCATCCGAGATCTGGTTCCCCAATATCAAATCTGCTCCTGACATCGAGAAAGGTAAGTCCAAAATTAGGGAGTGTTAGCAGACTGAACGAACACGATGATAGCTACAATATTGCTACATGATGAAGCCCGACAACGAAATGGAGCCTCAAGATTCCCTCAATAGCACCGACAAAGATGGCATCATCCTTCCTGAAGACTCGCTACGGAAGTTGAGCAAGTCTTTGACCAAGATCATACCCAAGGATGGCCGTAACATTGACGGTGCTGGACTGAGGTAAAAGGATGATTCCTCCGCTCTCTTCAACATGCTCAGTGACGAATAGGCGTCTCCAGTCTTTACACAACGACCTATTGCGGACTGCCGGCTCTACGAGGCTCTCGCCGACACACGGTGCTGCTGCCCTGAACTCTCTATGTGGATTTCTGGACCTGTGTAGTGAATGTGCAGATCCAGAAGTCAGCACCCTGCCGTTCTCATTCCATTCCTGGATCACAGCTTTCCAGGTCTTCCTTGCTAGAAATGAGAATACCAAAGCCAAGCCAGTCAGGAGGCTTCTGTTAACTTTGACGAGTCTAATATCGAGGCATCCTGTAGATGATGTGAAGCTTGCGTTAATAGCACATGTCATCCATGTCGCAACCCAGGTAATTTGCGGGCAAGATGAAGTTGGCTCGATCAAAGCTGCAATTCAAGTCTTGGAGCATTTCCTTAGTACAAGAATTGTTGACGCTCTTGATGTCGTCCATGAGATCTCGCCTCGGCAACTGAAGTCAGCTCGGACAAGCTTGACCGCGCGAGTTGTTGACGACACCCCAGAATTCGTCAATATCGTACAGAGCTTTACCTCAAGCGTGCTGCAATGGGTGCAGTACCCTGATTGTGCGCCTGCCGTAGGTCGTTTTCTGTCTGCTTTCTTCGCCTCTCTCGGGATCTCCCGGAGTCAGGAAGTAGCTCATGCCTCTGCAGATTGGTCTTTACCACTGTGGATCTCTCCTGTAAAGCAATCTTTGAATAGACGAAACAATCTTCTGGACGTTTATGAGAACCATGTCCTGCCCGGTTTGCTTCGTCTGAGTTCTGCGGATAGAAAAGCCTTCCTCAGCACGCTGCCGCTCGATCAGACCCATCAAGGAAACAGCGGAGAGCTATCAACTACAGACATTCAACTTTGCATTTTGGTTGCGAAGATAGATCTCGTGACGAAGTTGGACCCTGCCCCTCAAAGTGCCGTTGGGAAGCCCAAGATCACGAATAACGGCGATTGCCTTCAGCCAGGGATCGAAAGCTCAGATGCGGATAAGGACCGTGTCGATATCGATGGAGAACGCCTTGGGTTGAATCTTCTCGCACATTCGTCGCCAGCCGTTCGAATTTCTGCTCTTGCACTCCTAGTATCTTCTCCAGTCTCTACCCGCGCTCTCTCCGAAGAAGCCTTGTTGTGCTTGCGACGTTGCATTCCGTTCTTTCATGTTGAGGTCAGCGCGAAGACCAGAAATGAATTCATATCATTGATGAACAAGCTGTGCTTACGGCTGAGAATTAAAGTAGTTTCACTCATAAGAGATCATCTAGGCTCAATTAATGCCTATCTAGACCAAACAGCAGGTCTATCGTTAGGACACGCATCGAGTAAGGAGCAAAGAGGGAAAACTTTTCCCAAAGAATTACAGAGATATCTAAGCTTCCAATCAGGGTACATGCGTTTCCTAGTACATGAGCTGCGCCCAGCCGCATCGTATCAAAGCCATATATCAGCATTGAGAATATTGCATTCAGTGCTAGAATCAAAGTTATTGTCTCCAGCTTTGAAAGCCAATGAGCTCTACGTCAAGCTGTCTGAAGAAGGATTACCGTCATCCTTGCTCTTACGACCTCTGCTTGACTTGCTGCTTGATCCCTTTGATGATGTTCGTCAGGTGGCCAACATGGTCATCAAAGTACAAATCTCTCTTGGTCAAATCCTATTCCTGCCAAAACTTAACGGCGAAGGCGATGCTGAAGCTGTGAGCCTTGAAAAGGGCGGGAGTTCATGCAACTCTAATCAGGTATTACATGTCGCGCTGGAGAGGGCTGAGTCAAAAGCAGCAGAAACCGGTCGGGCCGATCATGCGGATGGGGTGGGCAGAATACATGATCTCATGTATGGAACCGACGAGGCTGTATCCATTGTTGGTCACTTACTTGATCAGCTGAAGGATGAAGTCGAAGTTGCTAAGAGCAGCTTGATTTCAGCAGTCAATACTGCGCCGCTTCATGGGCATCTGATCGCGCTGAGGTGAGTGATCTGTTCTATCTATCCGAGCCATTGTAGACGCCATTTGACATTTACGCCATGGATAGCTTCTTCTTAAGCTCTAACGGCTCAGAGCGCCCTCGATACTCCAGGTATCGAGAAGATATGGTTCCAAGGCTGATAATTGTGCTCCAGACACATCACTAGCCGTTCCGACTATTGGTCTGTGCTCAGTGCGTCAACAACTTGTGGGCCAGACGTCTGGACTGATTACAATGAGAGAATTATGGCTATTTGCGACGATGTCTGGATAGCTGTCCGAGATGTTCTCTGCTTTGATGCCCCGGAAGGTATTAAAGTTGGAGACGAAGAAGCCGAGGATGTCGATGTAGGCACAAAGGATACCCTATCATACTGTTGGCGAGCTTTGAAAGAGTCTAGGTCTGTTCCCATTTCTGCATGGGCATACCAATGGTTCCTTCACTGACCTCGTGTCCATAGCTCACTAATGCATTCTATGATCTTGAATAAGGCTTATAGTGCGTCCCCTGACGATACATGCATCAACTTTGAAAGGTTTGGCCAACTATCTTTGACACAGTTGGGAGAACTCCGCCATAGGGGAGCTTTCTCGACTGTGTCGCTCACTTTCGCTGCTTGCTGCACTGCCTGCGCCCAATCAGGCAATCCTAGACTTATACAAAAGCAAAAAGAGTGGTATAAGGAAGCTCTGGCATGTATGGCCCAGAATGCTTCAACGCTCACACGGAGGTCTGCAGGTTTGCCAGCGATGATTACTGGGATTTTGGCTCCATATCCAAACGGCGACTTTTTCAATGACGTGATTATGGACCTGCAAGCCATTGCAGATGGCCCTATTACATATGATCCACGTTCTGAGAACGCTCCACTGCCTCAGGTCCATGCTCTGAATTGTTTGAAAGATATATTTACAGATGCACGCTTTGGAACTAGCACTGAGGCTCACATTGCTGACACTATGGGAATTGCAGCTTCCTCTCTTGAAAGCCACATGTATGTCGTCACGTCGTGGGAACGACTGAGACTAACTTAGAGTTTAGATGGGCAGTACGAAATTGTGGTCTGATGCTCTTCAAAGCCTTATTGCGGCGGCTGAATGGTGGCACGGATATAGCATCTACAAAGGTGTCCAGCTCTTGTCGGCGCTCCTCTAACAATACATACGAGAAGTGCGCGAATTTGCCTGACTTGATATCGAGAATGCTCGGTAGCAGGAAGTATTCGGATCCTAAGTTTTCTCAACGAATCCTCGACGAAAATGTGGGCTCTTCAACGACCAAAACTCAGAGTGTCTTTGCCGCTTTCGAGGTGATAGAACAATCTGGAATCCCCCATACCCATGAGGCCGAGATCTTGGACACCTTGTGGCTCTATGCTGGATGCTCCGATTGGTCTCTCAGAAACAAAGCCGCAAAAACTTTGAGCCTTGTCATTGGAGACAATGATATCGAGGGACAAATCAAACGTCTACTCTCGCCTGACTGCGAATCGCAGAACGCATTGCACGGAAGGCTTCTCTGCTTGCGATGTATCCTCCGTCAAAGTCATCCGCCTGTGTTCGGCAGTTCGCTCAGTAAGTAGAAAACCTGACGGAACAGCAGGAGTTGAGCTGTGCTAATCCTACTCGCAGGCGCATACGAGCTATTGCTGCCAATATTTGACGAACACTTTGACAACTTGGTTGTTAGAAATCCATGTCCGATCACCGCAGCAGCTTTCCTTGATTGTTGGGCCGAGCTGATGGTGATCTTGATCAAATCCCGAAGTAAGCATACAGCATCCTTGAACTTTTTCCTCCCCGTTGACTTGGACAAAGGTCCGGCAGCAAGCTCAAGCCTCTCTCGCTCCAAATTTCGATTACAGCGGTTAACCGAGTTGCGTCAGTCTGATACCGACATTGCTCTTGCTCTTCGTACCAGAGCAGTGGCACGCTGTCAGCTGCTCAACGTTTTGGTGGTGGACTTACACGTTCAACAGGAGCAGGATGGAATTGTTGGGTCACTGGATCAGCTTCCACAGTGCCATTTGGATGCCATTTCCGTCATGGATGAAACGCAACGATTTGTCTCCGACGAGAATATGTTGGCGACCTTGAGACATACCTCGAGTCACGAACTTAAGTACGCGTCGAGAGCTCTGCTGGGTTGGAATCCCATCCCAAAATCAGTACTACCGAGCAATCCCCGTGAGAGCGACTATGCGCTTGCTTTACTGGGGTACTCACATGGAGTCGCATATACAGGCAGTCCTGGCAAGTCTCTACCAGAGCAGCCGCTAGCAGTGTGGATCCAGATGGTCCAAGTAGCTGGATCTGAGCTTTCAGTTAGTATTCATGAGTGTTGACTCCGTACCCCTATTGATACGTTACTGCAGGAACTTCGAACAAGGTCAGCGGCAGCGTACTCATTGAGAGGGTTCGTGGAAGCGCTGCTCGATCGGAAGGTAAAGCCGACGCGGAGACCTGATTTACTGGGACTATACCTGGCGCTCTATGACACGTTGCTGGATGACGATGAGGATGTCCGTGAACAAGCGGCAACAGCGGTCTCAGCACTGATATCTGCTATCGATTCTGACTCGACAAGCGACTTTGGTTCAAGTCTCTCACTCTCCCCACCAGCTGCTAAACACAAGCTGCTAGACTTCATTGGGGAAGGGTATCACACGTCTACTGAATTGTTTGTGCTTGCGGTGGAAAAACTGATAGGAATGAAGTTGTCTCCTTGCACTTATAGCGAAAGAGGCGGTAGCAATGATGCGTTGAGAGCTCCGACAATGCGCCCGGTCGGCGAAATCTCTCTGGAGGCGCAGATGCCGCAAACCGCTGTCTTCGTTGAGGAAAAGCAAAATCTATATATCGACACTGTCAAAGAGGCAGAGATTTGGGCGGAGGTCTTGATCGGACTTGATGGGAACGCCTGTGTTGTAGAAGTGGCAGACGCTTTGGAGGTATGGACCGTAGATGGGCTTTTGCACCTCCTCGACAATTTGAGACGAAGTAGCGACTTCGCCTATGGTCCAACCTCTTTACCAGATGTTTTCACGTTGTTCATGCGAGTCATCATGTCGGCAAAAGTTATAATGGCTCGGTCGATACTAGCATCAGGTCAAGGGAGAATCACGGAAAATCGTTGCTGGAAGCTCTTGAGTGAGCTCCTGATTCTGGGTAGGGAGCTTGATTTGCATAGTCTGTTGATTGATCGCATGGATAAAATCTTGGAGGCACTTAGATGATCAGTGGCAGGTAAGCCACTACGAGCGAAACATTGCTGGTGGTGGACACAGGAGCGGCGCAGATCATGGTAGATGGAACTTCACTACGCTTGTTGATGTTTACCAAAACCACCCCACTCAACACATCAACTCGAGTTATACACGAATACACTACATCTATCCAAACCATCGTATCACATCAAGAGCAAAAGGCCTTCCTTCTTCCAAAGCCCAAAAAAGATACGACGCCAGCTCTCAAGGCCTCCATGACCACATCGAAGACCTTTCCTCCACCACACCAAGCCAACCCACAATATCAATCGCCCCATCAACTCAACCCTCTCACCATCCCCACCCAAGCTCTCCAAACCGTCCCACCACAAACCCCACGAAATCATCCACCTCGCCTCCACCACCGCCAATGAAAGAAAACATCGCCATCGGCATCCTCCTCCTCATCGTCTTCTTCGGCTCCGCCCTCTTCTACCGCTGCCTAATGGCCTGCTGTATCATCATGGCGTACAAAGATGCGAATGCGATTCGGAGTTGGAGACGGGCGAGGAAGGAGAAAGATGTTGAGATGGGATCGGTGGTTGCGGATGCGGGTGTTGTTGCTGTTTGAGGGGGGAGGGGGGTGTGGGTGTGGGTGTGGGTACTAGAGGGGGTTGAGTGGGTTAGATTGGAAGGGATTAAGTAGGTTTTGAGGTAGGACAGCAAAAGTTTTTTCTTCTATGTTAAGTGCTCAGTGGGGAACGAACCTGACCTTGTAAGTGAATGAATGTTCGAACGCGCCTAACATCTCCATCTCCAGCGATTGGTCCAGTCGATGAATCCGAGTCCGCTACTCGGTTTCCTGCATGTCATTTCCATTCACTTCCCATCACTCCCTCCATCCAGAAAAACATTATCGCCTCGTCACAAAACCTCCGTGCTTTCGACATTCACCATTGTCGTGTAACCCGACCCGAGTCACCCTCATCCCGTCCTTACCTCCATTATCTATTCTACCATCACCCACCTATTCCACCACTGTTCACTGCACCATAAACCACCACCACTCAACTAATCCTACTACCTACCCACCACGTATCCTACCACCACCACTACCACCCACCTATCCCACCACCCACCTATCCCACCACTCACATCTACATTTCCACCCCCCCATTCAGATAAAACAAAAACAAAAACAACCACACACTCCTCCACCTCCTCACCTCCTCTACCTCCAGCTCACCAACCCATCAAAAATGCCGCCCCAACAACCATCCGCCTCCCCCTCCCCCTCCCTTACTACCTCCACCCCAACCTCTACCTCCTCCCCCTCCCTCTCCGCCTCCGCTCCCACCTCCGCCCCAACCCCCAGCACAACCCCAAACCCAAACCCCTCCTCCGACCCCGGCACGAAAATAATCCTCATCCCGCCCTCCACCCACTGGGCTTCTTGGACGTCGGCGCAACGCTCGGGTGTTGTTGGGGCTTGTACGATTGCTGCGTACGTTATGACTTTCGTTCGGGATTTGTGTCGTTCGTGTTACTTTCCGCTAGACAAGTTCTCTCGCTCTTTTATGTTCTGTTACTTCCTACCTACCTCGTCCTCTCTCCGCTTCTTATTCCCCCTCCCTCTCATCTTTCCTGCCTTTATACCACACCATACCATCCCATCCCCCTCTTCCCCTTCTAATTTACACCGCACCACACCACATCTTCCCACCACACTATCCCCTACCTCCCCTATTCCTCCCCACCACCTCCCCCAACCTCTTAACCTCCCTTTACCCCCTTGATACTATACCATACCACACTACACCACCCCCCGCCCCCCCCCCCCCCCCCCCCCCCCCCCGCCCCCCGCGGGCGCCGGGGGGCGCGGGCCGCGCGCCCGGCGCCGGGGCGGGCGGCGCGGGCGGGGGCGCC